>JAEEGL013098989.1_pt1 | contig 11873 bp, 10 predicted proteins | sample 9134231 | NCBI WGS metagenome assembly JAEEGL01 (sample SAMN16246548, study PRJNA631951) | gut metagenome | biome: gut microbiome; feature: rumen; material: fiber-attached | host: Bos | place: Iran: Karaj | collected 2018-10 | reverse complement strand
TATCTGTTAATTCCTTATTTTATATAGCTTTATATCAATTTTGTAGGGTGTTAGGGAGAATACCCACAGTCGCTCCATTGAAGTTATAACTTAACACCACAAATGTTTGGCTTTTTCTTTATAAAGTCAATAAATATAAGCATCTTCATATTTATGGTATCATATATCTTTAATTATATCCAGTAAAAAGCGAATAATGAATTAAATCACTATTCGCTTTTGCATTATTTAACACTTACACTATCCAAATTATAAACATAATGATAAGTATCATATTTACTTTTTAAAGTATATGTTACTGTTTGATTAATTTCATTGTCGTAAACATATTTTAATTTTTCATCGTCATATTTTAATTTTTTAACTTTTTGTTTATCCACAACAGTGACATCATGTGAGTCGTTTTCCTGTATATCAAGGTTATGGTTGATTATATAATCACAACCACCACCACTTGCATATTCTGTGTAGTATCCATACATATCATCTACAATATTTGATATATGAGGAAAATCCATTAAGAAATCAGTATCTTTCAAATTGTATTTTGTAATAATTTCATTAGCTCTTGGTTTGGAAATAACTCTGGCAGCTGCTGCTCCAAAAAATGTTTGTGGACTTGAGCAATTATCACTCTTAACAACATCGCAATACATTATTTTTTGCTTTTCTTCATTCGATATATTATACTCATTGTACTCATTTATCATTGCATATAATGAGAATATCTTTTTGGAATTATTTAAATAATCATTAGTTGATAAATTATAATTCAAGCAATGGTTTAAAGACCTTGTTTCATTATTGTCTATACCCAAAATATTATATATTTGCTCCAACTTATCAAGATCAATACTATTATCTACAACACCACCATTAGATTGACTATTACCTGTTTCATTAGATTTAAAACTAATAGTACCAGTAGCAAATAGTACACATAATACCGCCAAAATAATCACAAGTACTACAAGTAATGCAATGACTCCTTTATTATTTTTTTCTTGTTCCATCTTTACTCCTTTCTCTATTATAAGAATAGCATATTTCACTTGATATTTCAACATGTATGAATTCAATTTACAATTACCAAATAAACAAAAAAAAGCAATAATATTGTATTTAAAAGTGCTTTATGTTACAATTATTTTACAATATTTGGAGAATGATTTTATGGATAGAGTTTTTGTTTTGTTGCCAATAGAAGAAGTGATTACAGCAATATTTTGGGCAATTACATATTTATTGATTTGTATTTCTGGATTTTTAAGCAAAGATGTGAGAAAAATAGCAATGCCTTATGTACCTGGTGTACTCAATTATGCTTGGGAGGTAAATGCTTTAGTTTATTCTCATGGTGTATGGGTGTATGATATATGGTGGGGGCTTGATATGCTTATCGTTTTTTGGGGTATTTATTTTTTAGATTCCAAGCGCATGAAGATAATATATATTATATCAGTTATTATGAGTACTATTTGTCTTAAAATGATTTTTTCATTTGAATATGGAGCGCTGGTTACTGTGTTTTTAATTGATTTAGTTATGGCAATTTCATATCTAGTAAGATTTAAATCATTATCTCCATTTTTAAAAAAAGAAATAGCTATATTTAGATTTTTAGGTGATTTTTTTGCTGGAGTTGCCGGTATTAAATACTCTCCATATTATGCTATTTTTTCTATTATAGTGTGTATTCTTAATGGAATATATGTGTACAAGTGCTTTTTTGAAAAAAGTGATCTAAATTGTAAAATAAAACACAATTTAAAATATCAAGAAAAAAACTAAGATATTTTTAATTATTATAAAAATATATTTTTTCATAAATCACTTATTTTATATGGTTTTATACTGATTTTGTAAGGTGTTAGGGAGAATACCCCCAGTCGCTCCATTGAGTTTTACCCGAAACACTTATGTGTTTCGTTTTTTTATGTCATAAAACGCCTGCAAAAACACAATATCACAAGTTTGTAGAAAAATCTATGACTAATTGTAGTTTTTTTTGAAGAATAATTTGCAGCTAAAATACAGTTGATTTGAAGTGTTTAGTTTTTTAGTCAAAAATTTAAAAACCGAATAATTTCTATTCGGTTTAATTTGATCTACTTATAAGTTTAGGAGTTGTAAAGGTTCCGTCTGAATACTCAATTTCAAAGGTTGCATATTTATAACCTGTAGTTCCCGTACCACATTGATCTCCACATTCTTGTCCGTTAACAGTTATTATGCTATTGTTAGTTGTATAAGATTTTGCCCAATAACCATTTAAAGTATTAGGTACTAATTTCATCACAGCAGAATTAGTGGCTACATTGTATATTGTTAATAACATTCCACTTGTGTTTCCAGAATGTATGATAACATTGTTATCATATATTTCATATGAATTCACCCAAACCTGAACATCACTTTTTACATCCTTGTTATTAATTAGCAAACTGCTTGTTACACAAACTCCATCATTATCTGATTGCACTAATTTAACAGTAATTCCATTAAATGTAGTTTCTGAATTTTTGCATACAAGATTATCTACCAACTTAGTTTGAATGATACTTGTAGTAGGGTTATTATCCGTATTAATTTGACTATTTTCGCTAGTTTGTTGATTATTTTCATTTGGTTTTTGATTGTTGTTTAAACTAATAGTTCCAGTAGCAAATAATACACATAATACTGCCAAAATTATTACAAGTACTATGAGCAATATTATTACTCCTTTATTACTTTTCTCTTGTTCCATTTCTACTCCTTTCTATATTTTAAAAAAATCATAATTGATTTTTTAAACGCATTTGATATGCTTCCTTATTCTCATTAGTAAAGCCAATAAGAACATTAGGATTACGAGAGCGAATTAATTCAAAGATTTGCATCATAATATTATCATCTAATACGTTAGCAATGATACATTGCCATTGTTTACTCGTAGTGGTATAGCCAATTATTCTTTTAGCAATAGTTATACCATTTTGCTTAACAGCATTTATATATATCCACATTAATTCATCATATCTACCAATAAATATGTTACCACTATTGTGAGATATAATGTAGTTTTTAGTAAAGTAAATCGTGCCCGTTTTAAGCGCATCTGGGGCTAATAGTTCAGCTTTAATCGTATCGATGTTATATCTTTTGTCATATTTTTTTAGTCTAGATTTAAACATTAGGTAGAATATGCCATAAAGGAAACAAAGCATTACTCCCATTAGCACCCCGCCAATACCTAGGCCAGTAATTAGAGATCCAGGGGAAAAGTGTTTTGATAATAAAAGTCCTATTGGTAATAAGATAATTCCACCTATTAATGTGTAGATTCCATATTTTAAAAAATTACTCTTATATTTAAATATTTTATCGACTTCATTCATTTAGTTTCCTCCTTTCTTTATTATTTTTTAATAAAATGTTGGCATTAGGAAATAAATGATAAAGATGATGACAATGATGATGGTAACAGCATTTATTTCTAATTTTGGTTTAGTATGCTTTTTTCTTAATTTATATTTAATTAAATCGATTAGATAAATAATGATATCTAATGCAGCATAAGTAATAATACCGATACCAATACCATCTGTTATCGAATATGATAAAAGCATTATGATAATGGTAATAAATGATGGTATAGCATTTTTGATATGTTTAAAATCGATACTTTTAATATTGGACATCATAATGACACCAACATAAATTAATGCACTAGCAGCAGCAGATGATGGAATAAAAGCAAATAGTGGTAGAAGAAAAATTGATAATAAGAATAGAATAGAGACTACTAATGATGTTAAGCCGGTTCTACCACCAGCTGAAATACCTGTACTACTTTCTACGAAAGTTGAGACTGTACTGGTTCCAAGAAGTGATCCTACCATACTAGATGTACTATCAGCATATAATGTTTCACTATAATTGATAGGTTTATTATCTTCATCGACTAAACCAGCATTTTTGCAACAACCGATAAGTGTTCCCATCGTATCAAACATATCAATTAAAAATAATGATACGATTAGCATAATAGTGGTATTTAAAGATCCTTCTGGAAATTTAAAACCGCCTTTAAACAATGACATGAAAACAGAATTCTCATTAAATATATTAAAGTAACTAGTTAGACTAGTCTTAGCATTCCAAGTAATACCAATAGTTTTTCCTGTAAGAACACTTAAATCAGCTACACCTAAAGGAATGGCCACAATTGTCGATACCAATATTCCCCAAACTATGGCACCATTTACCTTATAATGGGAAAGTACACCGATGGTAATTAAGCCAATTAAGGCTACGATTGCCATACATGCTTCGCCACCTGGTTGCCATAACGAAGGATTATTAAAATTGATTAATTCAACTAATGTATGTTCATTGCTAGTAATAATATGAGCATTTTGAAGACCAATAAAAGCAATAAATAAGCCAACACCTATGGAAATACTGTTAACGATGGCTTTGGGCATGCCTTCAAATATTTTTTCACGTAATGAATGAGTTTTATTATCTTTCTTATATGGGATAAATGATAGTGCTAAGAATAATAAACTGCTAATAAAGACAATGGCCATTGCATTACCATACGAGTAACTATAACCCATTGCTCCGCCAATAATAGCACCTATGAAGGCATTAATTCCCATCCCAGGGGCCTGGGCAAGGGGCATATTGGCAAGTAATGCCATAAGTAAGGTACCTAGACACGAACCAATTGCTGTGGCAATAAAGACACTAGAAAATCTAGGATCGTTGGTTCCTAGTGCTAAGATATTGTTAGGATTAACGACTAAGATGTAGGCCATTGAGATAAAAGTTGTTAATCCAGCATACATTTCAATTTTAAAATTAGATCCTCTTTTAGTAATAAGAAAATACTTGTCTAATTTTTTCTTTAGTCTTTTCATATTGACCCTCTATTATCATTATAGCATAGCTTCTAAGTTATTGGGATTATAAATCGTAGATATCATAAATATGACGTTTTTTTGACAAAAACGGGCAAATGTGCTAGAATATTTGGCTTGAAAGAGGGGGATATTATGGCAAAGGTTCCTAATGGAATGAATAGTGATTACGTAAGTTACTTTCCACTTGATGAATATGTTGGCAGAATTAAATTATCAGCATATTTATTAGAACACTTACAAGATACTAACAACGCCTTTACTAAATATCGTAATAAGATGTCAGCATATGATGAAGAATATATTGTAGCGCAGTGGATATATTCATTATATACTGAGTTAGAATATAGTAAGAAAATTGAGAATATGAATTTTGAAAAGATTGACTTAACAAATGATACGGTATTCTTTGATACATTAAGTATTAGTAATAAACGTATTCATGGGCTTCATAACTTTGCCACCCGTGGCGAAGATGAACCAACATTTACTTATCGTAAGACCGATGTTAATGTAAGTAGATATAATCAAGATGGTGAAGAAGAAATATTCTGGCGTGGGGCAAATCACGAAGACATTGAAAAGTTTATGAACGATTTTATTAAGATTTATAAACGTAATGATATTTCGCTACTTATGAGTAATCCATTTTTAAAGAGTTCTTTAATTCATTTATTATTTTTAAGAATCCATCCATATGCCGATGGTAATGGAAGAACTGCTAGATTACTTCATAATTCTAAGTTTACGGAAAGTATCAATAAAATATATGGGACGAGATTAAAGATAAGTCCATTAAATTTATCTGAAAGTATTTATTTAAATAAGCGTTCTTATGTTAAAGCTATCGACAATATTTACTTCGATTTAAAACATGATAGTAACGATGCAATTAATGATTGGTTTGATATGATGTTAAATATGGCTGATGAACAGATTTATTCATCAAGTAATAAACTAGATTTAATCGATGATTATTATGTTAAAGATTTAAGTAAAGATAGCAAGAAAATGCGTGTTAGAAGTTTAATAAAATAACTATACGAAATGTATAGTTATTTTTTATGCTTCTTTTAATTTACAGACATCAATCCAATTTTTAAAGTCGGTTATTTCTTCAAGTTTAGGAATGGTTAATTCGATGGCATTATTAGTGTCCCCACAAGCGGGATAGACAGTTTCAAATCTTTTTAATGATTCATCTAAATAGATTTCAACGCCTTCTTTAACACCAAAGGGACAAACGCCACCAACAGGGTGACCAGTTACTTCCTCTACTTCATCAAATGATAACATATGGGCTTTTTCATTAAATGTATGTTTATATTTGGCATTATCGATTTTAACGTCGCCAGCGACGACGATTAAAATACATCTATCTTTTAATCTAAATGATAATGTTTTAGCAATTCTAGCTTCTTCGGTACCTAAGGCTAAAGCAGCTTCTTTAACTGTTGCACTAGAGGTAGGTACAGTAATAATTTTATCAGCTAGATTATATTTTTTTAAATGATTGATAACTGATTGTTTTGACATATTATTGCTCCTTTATAACGTTTTTTAATAGATATATAATAGTATTTATAATTAATTCTTTATTATCTTTTCTAGAACTTTCAGTACATTCAACTGTGGCATTATGATATTTATCATCTTTTTTTGAATAGATACTTATGTAGACAATGTTATCTTTGCCATATGGGTTAAAGCGATCTATTCTATTTAATTTACCAGTTATGCCGATGCCATAATCTGAAGCAGTATATTTAGATATTTGTTTACTCATTTCATTGGCTACTTCTAGACTATAAACGGTGTATTTATCAATTGTTTCTTTAGAAACACCCATTTTTATTTTATATTCATTGGCATAAGTAACGGCACTAAATTTAAATACTTCGCTTGCGCCTTCAATGTTGGTAATGGCATTGGCAAGGCCACCACCAAGACATGATTCCATCGTACTGATAGTTTCTTTTCTTTTAGTTAATAATTCGATTATTTCTTTCATATGATCACCTATAATTCAAATTGTGAATTGTATAGTTTGGCATAGAAGCCATTCTTTTTCATCAATTCATCGTGATTACCTTGTTCAATAATATTACCTTCGTTCATAACTAAGATTAAATCAGCATTTTTAATCGTAGATAAACGATGGGCAATGATAAAACTAGTTCTTCCTTCGGTTAATTTATCCATTGCTTTACTTACCAATTCTTCAGTTCTAGTATCAACATTACTAGTGGCTTCATCAAGAATTAAGAATGGGGCATTTTTCAACATACCACGGGCAATAGTAATCAATTGTTTTTGACCGCTACTGATGGTGTCGTTTTCTCCTATTTTGGCATCCAAACCATTAGGAAGAGTTTTAATAAAGTGATCAATACCCACTATCTTACAGGCTTCCCATATTTCTTCATCGGTAATATTTTCATTATTATATTTGATATTTTCACCGATAGTGCCATCAAATAACCAAGTATCTTGAAGGACCATGATGAATAAATCACGGATGTTTTCACGGGTCATTTTTTTAGTTGAGACGCCATCAATTAAAATATCACCATCATTTATTTCATAAAATTTCATAAGTAGATTAACCATCGTCGTTTTGCCGGCACCAGTAGGTCCTACGATAGCTACTTTGGTTCCTGGTTTAGCTAAGGCGCTAAAGTCTTTGATGATTGTTCTATTCTTATCATAACCGAATTTAACATGTTTAAATTCAATTTGTCCTTTGACATTGTCTTTATCTAATTTACTTGGTAGATCTGCTTCATTAGTCATTTCAGGTTCTTCCAAAAATTCAAATACTCTCTCCCCAGCTGCAGCTGTTGATTGCATTGTTGTAAGGCTTTGAGCAATTTGATTTAATGGATTAATAAACATTCTGACATAAATCATAAAGGCAACAATAACACCAAATGAAATAATACCTTTGGTTGTTAAAATAGCCCCTACGACACAAATAGCGACATAGCCAAGATTTCCGACAAAGCCCATCATCGGAGGCATAATGCCTGATAAGAAACGGCTCATACGGCTGCAGTGATATAGTTTTTGATTTTGTTTATCAAATTCTTTATTAGTTTCTTCGATACCATTATAGGCATTAACAATCATATGGGCACTATATATTTCTTCAATATAGCCGTTTAAATCCCCTAGTCTTTCTTGTCTTTCAACAAAGTATTTTTGGCTTTTACCAAGAATTAAAAACATGAATCCAAAGCCAATTAAACTAGCAAAAATTCCAGCCATAGCCATTGTTGAATTGGTAATAAACATCATCGTAACTGAACCAATAAACAAAGTGATACTGTTGACTAAAGAAGCTAAGCTTTCATTCATCGTATGACTCATCGTATCGACATCATTAGTAATACGTGATAACATATCACCGGTTTCGTGATTATCAAAATACTTAAGTGGTAATTTATTGATCTTCTTGGTGATCGTTAATCTAACTTTTCTAGCATAGTTATTTGAAACATATGCCATAATAATTTGTTCAATAAAATTAAATGATGCACTAAGTATAATAATGATAGTTAAGAATAAAGATACTTCTTTAATTTTAGCCATATTCATTATTGGTTTTATTTCTTCATAAATAGACTCCGGTAATTGATCAATTTTATTGATGATTGGTTCATCACTTTTACTCATCATATCAAAAACAATTTTCTTGTCTTCATATGGAATATTTGGATTATTAATAATCTCGGTAATTTTTTCTTGACTTACTCTAGGAGTTATTCCTTCAGTAATATAATCGGTTAATTCAGATAATTTATTAGGTGAAATTAATCCTAGAATAGCAGAGATAAACGATAAAGTTATCGAAATGATGATCCCGGTTTTCCATGGTTTTAAACTTTTAATTATTTTTAAAATCGATCCTTTAAAATCCTTTGATTTTTCAATCGTATTATGCATATGTCTAGGCATTGTATAATTCCTCCTCTCTAAATTGGGATAAGGCTATCTCTTTATAGACAGGACAATTATCTAATAATTCTTTATGCGTTCCAATACCGACACATTCTCCTTTATCTAAAACAACTATTTTATCGGCATTCATAATCGTTCCAATACGCTGTGCCACAATCAAAGTGGTAGCATCTTTGGTATGATTCTTTAACTCTTTTCTCAAGGTGGCATCAGTTTTATAGTCTAGTGCTGAGAATGTATCATCAAAGATATAAATCTCAGGGTTTCTGGCAATCGCTCTAGCAATCGATAATCTTTGCTTTTGACCACCACTGATATTGGTACCACCTCTAGCAATATGCGAATCGATTCCTTTATCCATCTTTTCAACAAATTCACGGGCTTGAGCAACACTAAGCGATGTCATAATCATTTCATTATTGATTTCTTTTTGACCATTATCGCCAAAACGAATATTATCTTTAACACTACCGGTAAAGATAACAGCTTTTTGGGAAATATAGCCAATAATATTATGAAGAGTATTTAATTTATAATCTTTAACATTGATACCATCGACAAGTATTTCACCATCCGTAACATCATAAAATCTTGGAATTAAGTTAATCAAAGTTGATTTTCCACTACCGGTTGAACCAATAAAAGCAACTGTTTCACCTTTATTAACTTTTAGATTGATATCTTTTAATAAGTATTCATCGGCATCGGGATATTTAAATGAAACGTTTTTAAATTCGATTGTTCCTATTTCTTCTTTTTTATCTAGCTTACCATCTTTAATGGTTCCAATTGTTTCTAATACTTCATTGATACGATTAGCTGAAACTCTGGCTCTTGGCATAATCATAAAAATCATTGTCAACATCAAGAATGACATAATAACTTGCATACCATAACTAGTAAAGACAACCATATTACTAAATAGATTAATCTTTTCAATCATTCCTACTTTAATTATTAAATGAGCCCCAATAAAATAGATCCCCAAAGTTAGAAAATGCATAACAAGATTCATAATCGGATCCATAAAAGCAAATGTTTTTTGAATAATCAAATGGGTATTAGTCATATCATTATTGACATCACTAAATCTTTTAGTTTGAAATTTTTCAGCATTAAAAGCTCTAATAACACGGATACCCATCAAGTTTTCTCTTGTTGTTTCATTTAATTTATCAGTAAGTTTCTGAATCTTTTCAAATCTTGGACTGACAATCGACATTATCGTTAGAACGGTTGTCATTAAAATGATAACACCAGCTCCGACTAAGGAACTTAATTCAACACTTTTACCGACAATTTTGGTAATGGCCCAAGTAGCCATAATAGGAGCTTTAATCATAGCTTGAAGTCCCATCGAAATAAGCATCTCTATTTGCATAACATCATTGGTGGTTCTTGTTAATAAACTACTAGTTGAAAAACTCTTAATTTCTGTTTCTCCTAGTGTTTGAACCTTCTTGAATATTTTTTCCCTTAGTTTTAGCGAAAAACTAGCTGAAAAGCCACTCGATAAGTAACCGATGGCAATAGCTGATGCCATAGAACCAAAGGCGCATAGTAGCATATGGCCCCCTTGTCTTAAAATGTTTGACATTGTACTACCGGATGTTTGAATTAATTTAGTAATAGTACTCATATATTCTGGCAAGCGAAGTTCAATCCACACTTGAAAAACCATAATCATAATGCATAAGAATATAACTAAGACATCTTTCTTAGTAAAATTTTTCATAAGTTTTAACATATCTATCATCTCATTTCTATATTAGAATATATATTTTTAAAGATTTTGTCAAGAAATTGCAATATTATTATATGTAATAATACTTTATTTTTGATAAATATTATTGTATAATGTTGGTAGTGCCGATTTAGTTCAGTGGTAGAACAGAAGCATGGTAAGCTTCAGAGGGCAGTTCAATTCTGCCAATCGGCACCATTTTTTATGGCGCTAATTAAGGCGTGTTTTTTTTATCAATTTTTTTCTATTTTTTTTATTGACTTTGACATAAGAAATGTGCTATCATTTTATTATGATAGGGAGCGGTAATATGGAAAAGTGTTGTGTTAAAATTGAATATATTACTGTTAAAGATTACTAATAAGAGAGTAAAATTTTTTTTGCACTCTTTTTTTTGGAGGAAAAAATGGAAAACGAAGATGTAAAATTCAGTGAAAGTGAGATACTTGAAATCTTACAAAAGAGATTAGCTAAAGGAGATTCTTTTAAAGCCTTGTGTGAGGATTTAGAAATTTCTGATATAGCAATGATTGGCTATACAAATAAATTAAAAGATATGGGATTTAATGTTCTATATACGCCTAACGGCGAAGATTCTTTTGTAAGAATTAGCAATAGTCCTGACTATTCTAGAGAAAACACTTTTAATATCAAAGCTGATATCGATGAAATTGCTAAAATAGGTTTTATTTCCGATTTAAGATTTGGTTCTAAATTTGAACAAATTGAACTACTTAATGATACATATCGTAAGTTTGCCCAAAATGGTGTAAAACATGTTTTTATCACTGGTAATTTACTCGAAGGAAAATATACCGGAAAAACCAATGATTATTATGGTAGATCACTAATTAGTAATATTGGGGAAGAACAAGCTGATCATTTAATTCAATATTTTCCTTCTGTCGAGGGAATTACAACTTACTTTATTACGGGTGATACCGATCATACTTGGAATAAAGAATTAAATGTTGGCGAATATATTGCTAAACATAGAGATGATATGGTTTATCTAGGTGCCAAATCATGTATGGTTAAATTTAATAATTTATCTTTTAAAATGGAATGCCTTAAAAAAGCTGGTGAAAGTTATACCGTATCATATGTGCCACAGAAATACATCCGTAGTTTACCAAGCTATGAAGACTATGATTTTATTGCTTTAGGTGGACAACTAACAGCCCAAGATTTCCCAAAAATTAGAGATATGAGAGTATTTACGATTCCTTCATTAGTTGAAAGAACGCCAAGAATGAGAGATA
>JAEEGL012820783.1_pt1 | contig 11873 bp, 10 predicted proteins | sample 9134231 | NCBI WGS metagenome assembly JAEEGL01 (sample SAMN16246548, study PRJNA631951) | gut metagenome | biome: gut microbiome; feature: rumen; material: fiber-attached | host: Bos | place: Iran: Karaj | collected 2018-10 | reverse complement strand
GGATGGGAAAACAATCAAGTTCCCTGCACATCGTGATCGGGTTGACGTATTTTTCTTCAAAAATACTGCCATATTCTCCGGTCAGGATCGAGCGGTCAAAGAAAAACGTGTAGCATGCCTTTTGTTCCGGATCAGTATCCCACCCCACCGTATGGAGCGTGCTGCTGTTTACAAACGCGGCTTCGCCGTGATTCAAACCTACCGTCTGTTCTGTGGTCTGAAGGATCATCCCATCGTTAAGAGGAATCGTAATTTCAAAAAAATCATGCCAGTGCCATCTGGCGCGTCCCTCAGTCAGTTTTGAAAAATCAGTGTATTTGATAACAAACGGAAAATCTTTGCTGGAAGGAATATCCTCCCTGTTATCCTCGTCGGTAGAAAAGTTGTATTCTATGATCATATTTTTATAGTCCTATCGAATAATTGCGGATTTATGGAAAATTTCGTTGGCAATATTATTATATTTTTAGTCCTCATATCATCTTATAAATACATCTCTTATTAAGTATCATATAGTCAGAAACAGATAAATGCAAGCATTAGATCATATGTTATTCCAGTGAAAGGAGGTGCCTATGAAAATTTTTAACATCCGCAATACGAAAGAATTTTTCACAAAGCTCTCTGAATGCAGCGGCCAGGTCGACATCTTGTGGATAGACGGTGTGATCACGGAGGTAAAGCCCGGAAGAATGTCGTCGGCAGATATAAAATGGGATTATTTAGACGGTACCTTGAAACAGATCGAATTGAAATTCCACGAGCCCGAAGACCTTGCCAAAATGCTGCGCTACATTGTAAACAGGAGATCATATGGTACGTATTCGCTGAAGTTGAATGAACTTAAACAGGCAGGATAAAGACCAACAAACCCGCAAACCCAAAGCAAAGGAGGAATCAATATGTTAAATTACACAGTAAAGATCGAATCGGTAAAAGACCTTATGGAACTCAAAAAGATCACAAACAAATACGGTATTAAGGGAACGCTTGAACAAAACGGATTTCACAGTGCTATGGGGACTGTATTCAAAAATCTTCTCTATCTTCCGCTTGATCATGTAAATGTTGCGATCAACGGATACAGCGAATCACAGATTCCCTACATAACGAATGCAATGAATAAACTTTCGGCATGATCGTTCCTTCTAATAAAATAAAACAACGAACAGAGAGCGGATTTCCGCTCTCTGTTCAGTTAAACCTCCAATTTAATCCATATCGTACATCTTCCGTGTTTCCGGGTTCCGGTACTCATGTTTCTCATAATAGGCGATCAGTTCGCCATCTTCGTTTCTGAGCGCGATCATATACACATCTTTGTTTTCTTTCTCATTGTGGGAAGTGTAAACGATGTTGTGATCTTTTGATGCCATAAACCATGCCAGCACCTTTTTGATCTTTTCACGGGATTGATCGTTGTGACAGGCAAGCAGGCTCTTTCCCACCAGGTCCTTACCGCCCCATTTCTGATACCTGTTTATCGCCGCCGGATTCATATAGATGATCGTATGATCGAGATCACAGATCACCACAGCGGCGTTGTCCGCTTCCAGTACGCTTTTATAAACTGCATTTAAATCTGTCATCGCCTATCGCCTCCTGATGTTTTTTTGATCAGTTCAAACAACTTCTGTGCCAGCGCCGCATGTCCTTCCGGCTCAAAGTGCATTCTTCGGGCAATTGTGCACGCATTCCATGCACAGGATGCACTCCGTTCCGTTCTCGCGTTTTCTCGAAAGATCCGTAACGTCCACATCCATCGGACATACCCGCTTACATTTTCCGCAGGAGATGCATTTTTCCGGATCGCATTTGATCCGGATCAGGGAAAAGTAACTCATCGGCTTTAAGAATACCGTGATCGGACAGATGTATTTACAAAACGCCCGGTTGTCCTTAAATGCGAACGCCAGGGCAATGCCGACGCCATAGTACACAACATTTCCGATGATAAACGCAAAGAACATGATCCGCTCGATATTTCCGACCTTGGCAAGAAAGAGTGCCGCCACAAAGAGCAGAGATAGCGCAAATGTGATGTACCGTATCCACCCGATCTTTTTTCTGGGCCCTGCCGGGACCTTATACGGAAGAAAATCCAGCACCATCGCAGTCCAACAGGCATATCCGCACCATCCCCGCCCGAAGATCAGCGGCCCGAATATCTTTGCAACGGCATAATGTATGGTTGCCGCCTCAAAGACGCCGGTAAAGAGGTAATACCAGAAGCCCTCGATCTGCATGTTTTCCTGACAGATGAGCCCTAAATAGATCAGCATGTATAATCCAACCAGCAACTGCACGATCCGACGGGCATATTTGTATTTCCTTATGAACAGAAAAATCCCCAGCGATATGGATATCCCGATGTAGCTGAAATTGAACAGATAAAACAGGTTATCCTTGGTCAGCCACAGCGTTACAGCCACAATCTCAAATACGATCAGCATGATGATCGGTAATCTGTATTTTTTCATATAAACTCCTTAGCCGGATCTATAATCCCAATTTTTGTATTCTACTCTGCTTATGATCGCAAGTACTTTAGTACTCCGTTTTGATCTCTTTTAAATCGTACTGCTTCATGAAGCGGTCTAAGTCCGCATCGGAGCGGATCAGCATGACTTCCGTAAAATGCCCGCCTTCTTTCTCCTTGAATCCCGCGACCCTCTCTCCGTTACAGATCGAGGCGCGGATGACGGCTTCCTGTTTGTTAGGGTCAAACGGGATGACACGCTCCTTCACCTGCTTTTTTGATACCCGCCCGATCAGAGTAAAAATCAGCCGCCAGCAGATCCGGTAAACGATAAACAGCGCGACGGCAATAATGGGGGATAACCACAGCGGCTTGCCGGTAAAATACAGGACCGCCAACGCAATGACCCCCGTCACAAAAATAAAGCGGATCGCGAACAGGATCCAGGAGATCGTAACGATCCCGCGTCCGACTTTTTCGTTTTGTTCGTTTTCATTCACTGCCATGGTCGCTTCCCTCCCGGCAAACAGTCCCCAAAATGCATTCCATCCTGCATTTACTGTATCACAATGCCGGCTGATTTTACAGACCGCAGTGCTCCATTTTCGCAATGATTTTGCACTCTGCCCAAAATAATTCAAATTGAAAACACCCCTCCCGCATGCTATGATACTCTTGTTGATTTACAGGAGGATAAACATGGGCGGATTTTTCGGTGTAGCATCAAAACAGGATTGCGTTCTGGATCTGTTCTTCGGAACCGACTATCACTCACATTTGGGAACAAGACGCGGCGGCATGGCCGTCTTCGGAGAGAAGGGCTTTGACCGTGCGATCCATAATATCACGAACTCGCCGTTTCGGACGAAATTCGACCGCGATGTCATGGACCTTAAGGGCAACATCGGGATCGGCTGTATCTCCGACTACGAGCCCCAGCCCCTGCTGATCCACTCACATCTTGGCAGTTATGCCATTACGACGGTCGGCAAAATCAATAACATCGAGGAACTGGTTGCGGATGCGTTTGCAAACGGCCGCACGCAGTTTCTGGAAATGAGCGGTTCCAATATCAACCCGACGGAACTCGTTGCATCGATCATCAATCAGGAAGACACCATTGCAGACGGCATCGCGCATGCACAGCAGGTCATTGACGGCTCGATGACCATTCTGGTCATGACGCAAAAAGGCCTGTATGCCGCAAGGGATCTCTACGGCCGCACCCCGGTCGTGATCGGCGGAAAGAAAGATGCCCACTGCGTTTCCTTTGAAAGTTTTGCTTACGTCAATCTCGGCTATGAGGATAAAAAAGAACTCGGCCCCGGCGAGATCGTCTACGTGACGCCGGAGGGGATCGAAGTCATCAAAAAGCCCGGGGAGGAAATGAAGATCTGCACGTTCCTGTGGATCTACTACGGCTATCCGACTTCCTCCTACGAAGGCATCAATGTGGAAGATATGCGTTACCGCTGCGGCAAATATCTGGCAAAGCGGGATGACGTTTCCCCCGATATCGTTGCGGGTGTACCGGATTCCGGAACCGCACATGCGATCGGCTATGCCAATGCATCCGGCATTCCGTTTGCAAGACCGTTCATCAAGTATACGCCGACCTGGCCGCGCTCCTTCATGCCGACAGACCAGAACCAGCGTAACCTGATCGCAAGAATGAAACTGATCCCCGTGGACTCCCTGATCCGCGATAAGAAACTGCTGCTGATCGATGACTCGATCGTGCGCGGTACGCAGCTTGGGGAAACCACGGAATTCTTATACCGGAGCGGTGCCAAAGAAGTACATATCCGCCCGGCCTGCCCGCCGCTGCTCTACGGCTGCAGGTTCCTAAACTTCTCAAGGTCCAATTCCGAAATGGATCTGATCACAAGACGGATGATCAAAGAACTCGAAGGCTGTGATCCCTCTGAAGAAGTGCTGGCAGAATATGCCAACCCCGACGGAGACCGGTACAGAGATATGATCGAAGCGATCCGAAAGAAACTGAACTTCACGACGCTCCGTTTCCACCGCCTCGACGACATGGTACAGTCCGTCGGCATCCCCGCCGAAAAGCTTTGCACCTACTGCTGGGACAAAAAAGGCGACTGCAGCAAGTGCAGCCACTGCAGTCATAAGTGAGGCAGGCACGGTCTCCGGAAGCATATGTACTGTTTACTTAACAAATAGTGATTTTCATAAAACAAGTTTTCCATTGTCTGAGCGAAGCGAGTTATGGAAAACCTGTTTTGTTTATGAAAATTGCTATGCGTTTAGTAAACATGTATAATGCTTCGGGAGAGTGTGCCTGCCTCAGGGATGCTGCGTAGCCTGCTGCTTCGCGTGCGCCTTCTTCTTCTCGCGGTACATCGACACATCCGCCGCGCGGATAAAGTCCTCGATCACGCCCACATCCTCCGGCTCGATCATATGCCAACCGATACTCGCCGTCAGATCAAAACCGATCTTACTCTGTTCCACCAGTTCCTTCATGCGCTTTTCAATGCTCTTGCGGTACTGCGCAGGATCCACGCCCGGAATCCCGACAGCCAGGAATTCATCCCCGCCGTATCTGCCGATCATCCATTTCTCCGGCAGCGAATCACGCAGCGCCGTCGCGCAGGCCTTGATCGCAAGGTCACCGCTTAAATGCCCGTAATCATCATTGATCTGCTTCATGTTATTGATATCCACGAACAGCATGATCACGCGCTTGCCTTCCTTATGCGCCTCCTCAATGAACGGGAACATGACCTTCTCGCATCCCGTCCGGTTGTAGGTGCCGCTTAAGGCATCTAAGATATAGATCTCCTGCAGCTTCCGGTTGTTCTGCTGCAGCAGGATATACTGTCTGATCGATAAGAACAATGCATTCAGATGAATAACGGATTTGGTGACGCTAAGGTCATAGAAGATCTCCGGATTGTTCTTCACGGCAATGTAGCCGATCACATAGCCCATATGCGAGAGCGGCGTGAACAGATAGACATTGGAAGTTCCCTCTTCCTTTTTGTATCCCGGATAGACTTCCGATCGCGCAAAGCTTCCGCCCTCCGTCGAACTGCCTCCCCGTTTCTCATAGAAGATGTCCATCGTTTTTCCGTATCCGCGGATCCTTGGCGGATAGTGTTCATCATCATTATCGAAAAACGACCGTTCCACGCAGATACAGAAGTTCGGTCCCAGCACCTCGTACTGGTCCCACACCTCCTTGGCCTTTAAATAGAACTCTTCCCTGGTCTCCACATTCGACATCGCAACACGCATCTCATGGAAAAAAAGATCGTTCAGATCCCGTCTCATGACATCCGCATATTTGTCACGCAAAATCTCATTCCTTGCCTCGTTGTCCGCAGGATCGGCACAGCATCCGCAGCTCTCGGAAGGAACGGCAACAGACGGATAGACCTTTTCATAATCCGGATCCCGTTTGATCGTCTGCTGCTTTAAGGCATCATAGAGATAGGTGCCCAGATTTTCCCACTGTCTGGAAACCGTGGAAAGCATCGGGTAAGAGGTTCTTGCATCATAAACATGGTCAAATCCCGTGATGATCACATCACGCGGCACTTCGATCCCGTATTTATGGAAGGAACTGATCATCCCGAGCGCCATATGGTCGTTGGCGCATACAAACGCATCCGGAAGCGGTTTACCGCATTTCGCCCATTCCTCGGCCATCAGCGAAGCCCTGTGGAACTCATAGCCCGCACAGATCGTATCCGACAGTTTCAATCCTGCATCCGCAAGCGCATCTTCCAGCGCCTGCTGCCGGATCAGGCTTTCCTCATTTCCCTCGATCCCGCTGACATAGATGACATCCTTCACCTGATGCACCTTGATCAGATGCTCGGCCAGTTCATGCATGCCGGCATAATTATCTGTGCCGATGTAGGGCATCCCTTCGATCTTGATCTCCGAGCTGATGATCGGTACGCCCGCTTTGGAAAACAGCGTGCATGCCCGCTCCCGCTCTTCCTCGGTATTGAACGTATTGGTTAAGACGATCGCACCGTCGTATTCGGCAGGATCCGGCAGATGGAAAATATTGAGCTGCGAATTCCGATGGACGTTCTTTTCCGACCAGTACACATAGCTTGCATAAACGAAAACATCCGCATGATCTTCCGAAGCGCCCTTACGCACACCCTCCAGCACATAGCGCAGGAATTCATTGTTCCATGCGTTCACAAAAATCGCGATCCTGCCGTTTTGCAGGGAATGTTTTTTGTGCCGCATTTTCGGGATTCCCTCTTTCTGCTCTCCCTCCGAATAGCCGTAAGGACGGTAACGTCCCGTCAAAATCAGAAGGCACAGGAAATAGAGACAGTTATCGTAATATCTTCTGGGACCCCGGCGAAGCGGTGTCTCCACGAATTTCTTCAAAAACATCAACCTATGTTCGCTCTTGGAAGAAACAGATGCCGCGGCAAGCGTTGCGATCAGTCCCACCGGATGCATGACCGGTTCATCACTTAATGTGCCGTCGATCGAAGATGCATAGAGATGATCCAGATCCTGCGTGGCAAAATAGTCCTGGATCCTGGTCGTGATATCGTCCTCTTCCGGATGGTCTCCGAACCAGAGATGGTCAAGCGCAATGTTCTCCATAACCCGGTAGGCATCCGAATAGAACTCCCAGGGCTTATCGAACAGCAGCAGCGGCTTGCCGTCATAGTCCGCATATTCGGGAGAAAGCCCGGTTACGGGATGTGCGGATTTTACCAAATACTCCCTGCTCGCCTGCGCGGCCCTTTTCCAGAATTCACGATCCCCTTTATTGGCCAGGCGCGCAAAGATTTCATAGAAATGCGGCAGATGATAACTCGGATCGGTGACCTTCATATCCGGCACAAACCGGATATAAAAGTTGGCGGGCTCCCACATCGGTTCTCCGCCCGCCACAAGCGCTTTCTGATGCAGGCAGCTTCTGAGCAGTTCCTTTGCCTGTCCCGCATATTCGAAGATCCCTTCTCCCTCGCCCCATCTGGCGGAAGCCATAAACAGCGCTGCCGCAAAATACTCTTCCCCGTCGGGCGCGGGACTCTTGTGATTGACATGGCCGTCAGGGGCAACGGACCACGAAAAATAGCCCCGGTAGGGGCCATCATGGATCAGCATATATCTTGTCGCAAATGTCCACAGCTTATCAAAGATGTCCTGCCGGTCCATCTGCACACACATCATCATGCCGTAGCTCATGCCTTCCGAGCGCACATCCTGGTTCCCGGTATCCACGATACACCAGGCATCCTCGCTCGTCCTGTACACAAGCCCGTTTACGTTATCAAAAAAGATCGTCTCGAACGTCTGGCGCAGCAGCGTATCCGCCGCATCGTCATCGATCCCGACTTCACTTAAAAAATTGATCCGGTTGATTGTTCCGTCTGCCATACCCTTCATATGTACGGTTTACCCCACAGGTGCAGTGATATAGCCTTCCGCGTCAATGGCGTTCTGTGTATCCGGAAAATCACGCATGAGCTGGATATACAGCTCATCCGCCTTCTGCGTATCCCCGGATAGTCTGTACGCATGTGCCAGGTTCATGAGAATATCGGAGTCGGAAGAATCCAGGGCCCACGCCTTCTCATATTGCTCGATCGCCACCTGGTAATCACTGGAGCGCATTGCCGCGCGCCCTTTGTCCATGTATTGCTTGACCGCGCGAAGCCCGGCCGCGCTGTACAACTTGGTATATAGATTCGAAAAAGTCGAAGAAACCTCGGCAAGTGCCTCCGGAGAAATGTTGCCGAGCGCTTCCATGATGCCCTCCGCATTGTCCGGATCCTCCAGATAGATCGTGCATGCCTGGTTCAAGTAATCATTGATCGTAACAGAGCCCGCATTACCGGTCATCTCATCGATCTGCAGCTGCAGGTCTTCCGCCTTCTGTTCCGCCTCGACCAGCTGCTCCCTGACCATTTCCTTATCGGCCTGTTCCGCCGTCAGCTGTTCACTGACACTGATAAATTTGGCATCGTTTTCCGCCGTTGCCTTCTCGATCCTTGCAGGCAGCACCAAAAACCAGCAGATCGCAAGGCCGACCACGATACCGATCACGATATTGATGATACTCGAAAAGCCGATCTTCTCCTTGGCGTAGCCCGGCTGAATGATGGTCTCGTTTCCGGAAACGTAACTGTAGACCTCGCCCTGGCCTTTTCTTTTCTTGCCGCCTTCCTTTTCCGCCCGCTCCTGTAAGATGCGGTCCACTTCCTTCAGATAGGACAGCGTTGTCGTATTCTTTGTATCGATCTTGATCGCACGAAGCAGCGTCTGCTTTGCCTTCTCATAATCCTCGGATGCGATATAGAGCAGGGCCAGCAGCTGGTAGCCGACGATCAGGTTCTGGTTGATCGAAAGGACTTTTTTGAGCTGGATGATCGCAAGATCCTGCGAATCCATGTGGCAGTAATTCAGTGCCTGGTTATATTTCTTAATGGTCTGGTTGATCGTGTCCAGTTGTGTGGGATTCGACTGCAGTGCCGTGATAAAATCATCCGCGATGTTCTTGCTTCCTTCCAGGTTCTTGCTGATGACCCATTCCGACATAGCAGAAACAGCCTCACCCATTTCAAAATAGATGAGGCCAAGCAGATTCCTTGCCTGGATATTCCGTTTGTTGAATTTAAGACTCAGACGCAGGCTGCTTACCGCACCGGATAAGTCCCTGACTTTTGCTTTCTCCAGTCCGTCGTTGTAAAGCGCGTTGGAAGTCTTCATGATCTTCTTGTACGCACCTACATCCGCTCCGCAGGCTGTGCAAAAATCATGCTCGGAGAGTCTGTTTCCGCACACATAGCATTTCATATCAGATTACCGTTGTCCCCTGTAATGGCTGCTGCGGAGGCTGCGGCGGCTGCGCGGACTGTCCGGCATCCTTTGCCTGCTTCATCATCGAGAGCATGATATCGGTCATGTCCGTCAGATCATGGTCAAATACTGCATCTTCCACTTCATCCACTTCCATGCTGGGATGGAATTTTTTCAGTTCTTCTTCAAAATTGATCATTGTTATACCGCCGGTCTTCGTGAAATCCCTTCCGTCATCGGTTCCCGGAAGAACTCCACGTTATTTTCATTGCTCTTCAGTTCCAGCTCCTGATCGTCGATCCGGATCAGGCAGTTGGAATAAGCCGTCGAACTTACCGTGACTTTGGCTTCCTTGGCAATATCCATCATTTCCTTTATCTTGGCAAGCTCTTTCTCGACGTGTTCCAAAAGCCGCTCATCCCGCACCTTGCGCCGCTCCAGCTGCTTCATTTTCGCTTCCCGCACTTCCTTGCTCTCGGTTGCGGAAACATTCGCCTTGAACGTCTGGATCTCGATCATGGTCTTCGCAAGGCTTTCCTTGGTCGAATCGCATTTCACCCGAAGCAGGTGATTGCGTTTGTCGATATCCTCACCGGCACCGACCGCCGCTCTGGTCCTGATCCCCACGTTGTTGCCAAGGAGCGTTGTGGAGACGGTTCCGACACAGTAAACGCTGCCGCCCACAATGGCACCGCGTTTCCCGGATACCACGATATCTTTTCCGGCATTGACGCGGCAGTTCAAGATGATGTTGGCTTCCACGTTTTCTTTGGCTTCCACGTCCGTGAACTCGATAAAGTTCGCGTAGATGCTGCCGCCACTGACGATCTTTGCCTTCTTGCCGCCCTGCATGCCTTTTTTCAGTACAATGTCTCCGTCCGCGATCAGCGTTGCCGCTTCCACGCTTCCTTCGACCGTGATACTCTTGCTTGCGCGGATCATGGTTCCGGTGCAGACATTGCCGTGCACGATCACGTCTCCGCGAAAATCGATCTTGCCGACGATCTGGTCCAGATCGCCCTTGAATTCATAGACATCCTTGACGAAGAGCTTGTAATTGTCGTACTCGACTTTGCCCTCGATATTGGCCGTATAAGTCAGCCCGTCATAGGATCTGTCAAATCCGTTGCCGTGCAGCTCGGGAAGGTCTTTGGCGGGATGCGCACGAAGCTCTCTTCCGCCCACGTCCATGCCGTGGCTGCCTTCGATCGCCGGATGATAAACCGCTAACTTATCGCCCGCCCTGACGTTATGGATCACGTTCATGCTCTGGTAATCCACGGAACCGTCCGAACGGATCAGAGGCCGCTTATTCTTCTGATTATCCTGCTCAAAGAAGAATTCATAGTAGCCGTTGACCCCGTGGACCGCTTCTTTCCCCTGTGCCACAACGACATCCCTGGGATAGGCGTTCGCCTTGATCGTATCCTCCAGCGCGGAAAAGATGATCCCGTAGTTGACGCCGTTATGCCGAAGATGATCGGCCAGGTCTTCCACGGTGTAGGGTTCCCCCTGCGGCGGGGGCGTCAAATGCAAAGTCGCAGACATCTGATCTGCCGATATGGTTACGCGGCAATCCGAATTCAGCGCCATACATTTTCCCCCTTTCCGTAAAGTTAACTGTTTCCCCAAAAGCTAACAGCGAAAAGACCCTACTTTTCTAACTTAATTATATCATAAACTCCAAGCCGTGCCACATGATTGGGAAAAAATCTGCGTCATGCTTGCATGTAAGCAGATTATTTTAGCAATCATGTGATAGGGCGCGAGCCCGGAACGAGAAATTGCATAGCAATTTCGAGTGCTGCACGGCGCATTAATATAATCAGCGTTTACAGGCTGGCAAGTCTCTCTTCCACCTGCGTAAGCATCTGTGTATATTTGTTCAGCTTCTCTTTTTCCTCTGCGATCTTGGCTTCCGGTGCCTTGCTTAAGAACTTCTCGTTGTTCAGCATGCCGTTCGCTCTTGCGATCTCGGATTCCAGGCGCTTCTTCTCTTTGGTAAGACGCTCCTTCTCCTGCGCGATGTCCACCAGTTCCGCAAACGGAATGTAGATCGTGGCCTTCTCGATCACAACGGAGACCGCATCATCGCCGATGCCCGTCTTGTCGTTCTGCACGAGCACGTCCGAAGCATAGGAAAGCTGCGCAAAGAACAGTTTGCCGTCCGTAAAGGTCTTGGCCACATCCGCATCCGCCGTGACCACATAAACCTGTGCCTTCCTGCTTGGCGGTACGTTCATGTCGCTTCTTAAGTTGCGGATCATGCGGACCGCTTCCTTGATGCGCTCGATCGCTTTTTCATCTGCTGCAAAATCACGGTCATCGCGGTATACCGGCCAGGATGAGATCATGATCGATTCTTCTTCATCCTGCAGCGTGCAGAAGATCTCTTCCGTTACAAACGGCATATAAGGATGCAGCAGCTTCAGGGCATCGATCAGCACTTCCCTTGCGGTATAGAGTGCCGCAGTCGTGCTTACGGCCTTATCCGAAGTGTGGAGGCGGGGCTTCGCCAGCTCGGCATACCAGTCGCGAGATTCAGCCCAGATAAAATCATAGATCTTGCCGCCCCCGTTGC
>JAEEGL012812417.1_pt1 | contig 11873 bp, 12 predicted proteins | sample 9134231 | NCBI WGS metagenome assembly JAEEGL01 (sample SAMN16246548, study PRJNA631951) | gut metagenome | biome: gut microbiome; feature: rumen; material: fiber-attached | host: Bos | place: Iran: Karaj | collected 2018-10 | reverse complement strand
CAACCCGTTGAAGGGCGGAACGCATCTCTCTGCTAGAATCAATCCGGATGAAAAGGTATTTATCGCACTTTACGACGGCAACGGCATTGACCTTATTGACTCCGTATGGGTGCCCGTATTAGCCGAAAACACCTCTTGGGCTAGAGAGTCAGAAGGAAAATGGAACACCAAGGTAATAGAAGAAGTCACTCCCGGCACTGCCAACCACTTGGCAGCCAGTGAGTCAAAAGTGTCGCGTATTAAACGCGAAGATCCCCACGGTTTTGGTATCACCTTGTTGTCTATGGGTATTGTATTCTCATGTCTTGCATTGTTGTGTATTTTCTTCACCTTGTTTGGCATCTACATGCGCCACAAACAAGATTTGAAGAACGCGGCAGAGAAACAACCGTTGAAATCCGTTGCCAAAGTCGGCGAGGAAACAGTCGACCTGGTACATAAGACAAATGTCATTCTGAAAGATGGGTTGGCAACAAAAGGTATTGATAAAGAAATATATATCGCTGTTATTTCCATGGCTTTGAAACAATATCAGGATGATGTGCATGATGTTGAAAGTGGCATCATTACAATACAGCCCAAACAGACAAAGTGGACCAGAGTTTAATTTATACAGATAACCAACATACAACAATGAGCAAATATCAATATACAGTAAAAGGCGTCGATTACGATGTGGAGATTGAAGAAATCGAGGGTGATGTGGCGAAAGTGAGTGTTAATGGCATTCCTTTTGAGGTGGTTTTGAAACAGCCAGTAAGAACAATGCCGAAACCAGCGGTTAAACCGCAGGTGCAGAAACCCGTTGCAGCTACAGTTGCAGCACCCAAGCAGGAGGCACCTGCTGCTCCGAAACCTGCAGCAGGAGCTGGGAACAAGGTTACTGCTCCGTTGCCAGGAACCATCACCGATGTGTTGGTAAAAGTAGGCGACACTGTCAAGCAAGGTGACACTGTGCTTATTTTGGAGGCAATGAAGATGCAAAACAACATTGAATCAGACACAGCCGGTACTGTTACTTCTGTTTTGGTCAACCGCGGTGACACAGTTATGGAAGGTGCCACGTTAGTAACTATAGCATAATAAGCGATTATGGGTTTTACAGAATTTATCAGCAGTAACTTTAATGATTTTCTGACCTATACGGGCTTTGCCAATGCTACGGTTCCGAATCTCATTATGATTGTGGTGGGTGCCATCTTTATATGGCTTGCCATCAGAAAAGACTTTGAGCCCCTACTGTTGGTGCCCATAGGATTGGGTATCATATTGGGTAACATACCGTTCAAGTGGGATGCTGGCCTTGAAATAGGTCTGTACGAGGACAATTCCGTGCTTAACATCTTCTATCAAGGCGTGAAGCAAGGCTGGTATCCTCCACTCGTCTTTTTAGGTATTGGCGCTATGACGGATTTCTCCGCGCTGATCAGTAACCCTAAACTGATTCTTATCGGTGCGTCAGCACAGTTTGGTATTTTTGGCGCATATATGGTGGCATTGGCATTGGGATTTGAACCCAATCAGGCTGCAGGTATCGCTATTATCGGTGGCGCAGACGGTCCGACCGCTATCTTCCTGTCATCCAAACTGAGTCCCAACTTGATGGGTGCGATTGCCGTGTGCGCATATTCCTATATGGCATTGGTACCGGTAATACAACCGCCTTTGATGCGTCTGCTCACCACCAAGAAGGAGCGCGTTATCCACATGAAACCCGCTCGTCAAGTCAGTCAGACAGAGCGCATTCTCTTCCCGATCATCGGTTTGTTGCTTACGACATTTATCGTGCCGTCAGGTCTTCCGTTGCTGGGCATGTTGTTCTTGGGCAATTTGTTGAAAGAGAGCGGAAAGACTACACGATTGGCTAAAACTGCAGGCTCCGCACTGAATGACGTGGTTGTTGTGTTGCTCGGTCTTACTGTGGGTTGCTCTACTCAAGCCAGTGAGTTTTTGACATTGAACACTATTAAAATCTTCGTTCTTGGTGCTATGGCGTTCATCGTAGCCAGCGCCAGCGGTATCTTGTTTGTTAAACTGATGAACTTGTTCTTGTCAAAAGACAAGAAGATCAACCCGCTGATTGGTAATGCCGGTGTGAGTGCAGTACCGATGAGTGCCCGTATTTCAAATAACATCGGTTTGGAGTACGACCGTCATAATTTCCTCCTGATGCATGCTATGGGTCCGAATGTGGCAGGTGTCATTGGCTCGGCAGTAGCAGCAGGTACCTTACTGGGATTCTTCTCGTAAGAACTTTCACATTATATTATTATTGAAGAGCGTGTCAAATATGATTCAATCATTATTTGACACGCTCTTTATATGTCATTTAAGAGAGATCGTTCGTGTTATACTTGAAGTTATATGACGCAACAAAAAGTAACACAAAAAGATACTGACAATTGCCTTGTCATCCGGTTCAAGTAATAATAGAAAATGACGTTTTTTTGACCTGATTTCTTTGTCGATACAAGATTATTTTTGTAACTTTGCAACATGATGGAATTAGAAAGACATATTGAAGTTTTACTGCTGTCTAACGACTGCGTGATAGTGCCCGGATTGGGCGGTTTCGTTGCTCATCATGTTCAAGCCCGCTATGACGAGCGCGATCATTCGTTTATCCCCCCGACAAGGACTCTGGGGTTCAATCCTCAACTTGTTATCAATGATTCATTGTTAGTTCAGTCGTATATCGACACCTTCGATGTCAGTTACCCCGAAGCGCTCAACCGCATTGAGCAGGAAGTTAAAGTCATTAAGGGGCATCTTTCCGAGATGGGTGAATATGAATTTCACGGCTTAGGCCAATTGACATATAATGCTGAGGGCAATTTGCAATTCCAGCCTTACAGTTCTGGTATTTTATCACCGAACTTGTATGGATTGGGACTGTTAGACTTTGAACGCATTTCCACTCCGTTGTTCCAGTTGACCAATGCCTCAAAGAATCTTACCTCCTCTTCAGAAAGAGTTGTGACCATCAAGGTGAAGACTCTTCGTAAGATTGTTGCAGCTGCAGTGGCAGTCTTTGGTTTCTTCCTTTTCGCTAATCCTTTTGGTGGTCATTCCTCAAATCAGACTGAGGCAACTTTCTTGGGAAGCTTTTTCAACCATCTTACACCTTCATCCGCTATGGCTACGTCAGAACAGGATGACTCTGCGCTCAACCTCGTTACTGCAGAAAAGGCAGTCTCCGCAGTAGAGGAACCGGTTCAAGAAGGCCCATATCATATCGTATTAGCTTGTAAAATACCCCGTCAGAATGCCGAAATGGTGTTGGATGAATTAAAATCTGACGGCATTAATGCCAATATCACGGAAAAAGATGGCAACGTGATGGTTCTCTATGGCAACTATACCTCTCAGGCAGACGCCCTTCAGAGCATGAAAGACATGTCTGGTCATAAGTACTTCAATTCTGCTTGGATTCTGAAGTCAGAATAAGATGAAAAGGGTAAGATGTCCGAAGTGTGATTCGTTTATCACCTTTGATGAGACAAAATACGAAATAGGAAAATCCCTTGTTTTTGAATGCCCGGATTGCCATAAACAGTTCGGTATCAAGTTAGGTACAGCGAAACTCCGTAATACCCAGAAAGAAGAACATCCTGAAGAGGAGATCGGTAAAGGGCATTATGGAGAAATCGTTGTGTTAGAGAATGTCTTTCACTATAAACAGGTGATTCCTTTGCAATTAGGACTCAACACAATAGGGCGTTATATGAAAGGCAGCAAAACTACTGCGCCTATTGAGACCAATGACCCGAGCATGGACATGCTGCATTGCAAAATTCTTGTCGCGTCAAAAAACGGTCGTTTGACTTACACGCTTTGCGATGGTCCAAGCAATACGGGCACATTCGTTGACAATGAGATATTGCAAGATAAAGAGCGCCGCATCATTTCTGACGGAGCACTCTTTACTATAGGAGCCACAAGTATTATTTTAAAGACGCCAGAGGAATAGGAGTCGAAGCATTACGCTTGGATTAATTCCTGGAACAATCTCCGATCTCCTCCCACCTGTCATTTCTTGTTTTTTAATTCCAGTTTGGGGATTCTCAGTGTGTCGCCATTATTGACCATGGTTATACCGCCATTGAGCGCACTGATGTACATTTCCATTTGTTCACTGCCAAAGAATGTGGCTGCCATATCTCTTACAGACTGACTCTTAGCAGCGACGATAATGGTGTCAATGCCAACAATATTATATGCGCCATAAACAACTTGCTCATTGATTTTGTCATAATCAATTGTCTCTTCGGGGTTGGATGCCGTTTGAGCGTTTTCCGTCGTAGACGCCGTTTCTACAGTTTGAGCACCGTTATTATTGCCATCACCTTCATTACCATTGGGTGAATGCCCGATAATATATCCCAGACCGAATACAATAAGCGCAGAAACTGCTACCATCGCGGCTATTTTTGAGAGCGACCATTTCTTTTGAGGAGAGACCGCCTGTTCCTCGGGTTGACTAATCTCATGACCGTCATTCGCCTCAGGTTGAGGTGGAGCAGGTTTATCTTCTGGTTCAGAAACTATTTCATTATTGGTCTTCTTCGTATTCTCCTCATGACTTTCAGTGTTTTTCTCAACAGAATTATCCGTTCCTTCTACGACTTCAATGGGCTGCGATTGTTTATCTTGTTCGGATGAAATACCTTCTTCGCCTTCAATGTCGGAAAAATATACACCATCGTTTACGGCGACGGGTACAAACTGTGAGAATGGTCTATTGACAATTTCTTCCATCTTTGAGGAAGGTGTAAAAACGACGGTTTGTCCATTGTCGGCTGTTTGAAATGTACCCAGACCATCTATGGTTAGATTGTCATCAGTCTGAAGCGACTTTTGGATATAGCCAAAAAAGGTTTTAACTATCAGCGTGGCAATATCTTCAGGCAAACGAGTCTTTTTGGAGAGATTGTCAGCCAATGATTGCAGCTCAGCCATTCTGATGTTCTCTTGAGGTCTGCCCTGAGAAAAACGTAGAAGGTTCTGCGGAGGCATTAACATCCGCTTTTGGGTAGTAGGAGATATGACTACTTTCTCTTTTCTGGACTCGACGTAGAAATAGCCCAGAGATGGAATCTCCAAGCCGCTCCCCTCTTCGAAAGACTCGCCGAGACATTTGTTGACATATTTAATTAACCTGCCGGCAATATCTTCCGTAGTGCCTATACTCTCTGATAAGCCAAATATGAATTCTTTGCTGTTCATGTTACGATTCCAGTCACTTGATTACACCATATAAGTCAAATTCGTTGGCGTCAACAATTTCCACATCATAAAACTTGCCGATGCTCAATGTCACGTCATTAGCAGCGACCAATACTTCAGGGTCAACTTCAGGGGAGGAATATTCGGTCCTGCCTATATAATAATCACCCTCGCGACGATCTATGATTATTCGCTGTTGTTTCCCAATCATATCCTGTTGCATTTCGGTACTGATGCGCTGTTGTAATCTCATCAATCGCGAAAGCCGTTCTTCCTTTACCCCTTTGCTGATATTATCACGATAATGAATGGCACTGTATGTTCCTTCCTCTTCAGAATAGGAGAATGCGCCCATACGCTCAAATCTTGCCCATTTGACAAATTCCATCAGTTCCTCGAAATCTTCTTCTGTCTCGTCAGGAAATCCGACCATCAGTGTGGTGCGTATGGCTATGCCTGGCACCTCGCGACGAATGGTCTCTATCAGTTGGCATGTGGCTTCTTTCGTGAAATTCCTCCGCATGGCTGTGAGCATATGATTACTTATATGCTGAAAGGCGATGTCTAAGTATTTGCAAACATTGTTACGTTCACGCATCACTTGCAGAAGGTCCATCGGAAAATGTGTGGGATAAGCATAGTGTAGCCTTATCCATTCCACTCCGGGAATGTCGGCAATATGGCTGACCAATTCGGCTATATGTTGCTTGCCGTCGATATCTATACCGTAATATGTGAGTTCTTGCGCGATAATTTGAAATTCTTTTACACCGATGTTCACCAGTTGACGCACCTCATCAAGAATCTCGTCTTCTGGTCTGCTGACGTGATGGCCAGTGATGATAGGAATAGCGCAATACGCACAATGACGGTCGCACCCTTCACTGATTTTCAAATAAGCATAATGCGAAGGAGTGGTTATATGACGGAGTGGAATATTGTTATTTACAACAGTGGTGTCGCCTAAATCCGCTACCATTTGTTTAAAATCGAATTTACCATAATAGCGGTCTACTTGGGGTATCTCCTCTTCCAGTTCCTTCTTATAACGCTGCGACAAACACCCCATGACAAATAATTTTTTTATTTGTCCTTTTTCTTTCGCTTGGGCAAGACTAAGAATCATGTCGATGCTTTCCTGTTTGGCATCTTCGATAAAACCACAGGTGTTGATTACGACAATATCGCCTGTCGGCATCTCGCTATCATGATCACATGTATAACCGTGTTTTTCGAAAAGGCGCATAAGCATCTCGCTGTCAACGAGATTTTTCGAGCACCCCATTGTGATGACGTTTACATGGTTCTTTTTTGACATGTTTGCGCCGTTTATCCGTTAAATAAAGAATCTACGAACTGTGTCCTGTTGAACAATTGCAAATCTTCCATACCCTCGCCAAGACCAATGTATTTGACTGGTACTTTCATCTGATCACTGATACCAATGACGACACCACCCTTTGCTGTCCCGTCGAGTTTGGTAATGGCCAAACTGGTAATCTGCGTAACAGCCGCAAATTGCTTAGCCTGCTCAAAAGCATTCTGACCTGTACTGCCATCCAGCACCAGCATAACTTCGTCGGGAGCGTAGGGCAGCACCTTCTTCATCACGTCTTTTACTTTTTTCAACTCGTTCATCAAACCGACCTTGTTATGAAGTCGGCCTGCCGTATCAATGAGCACCACGTCAGCATCATTGGCTTTGGCTGAACTTAAAGTGTCAAACGCAACAGAGGCCGGATCTGATCCCATCTGTTGTTTGATGACAGGTACACCAACGCGTTCACCCCAGATGCACAATTGTTCTACCGCTGCAGCACGGAACGTATCCGCTGCACCAAGATAGACTTTCTTTCCGGCATTCTTGAACTGATAGGCCAGTTTACCGATGGTCGTGGTCTTCCCCACCCCATTTACTCCGACTACCAATATCACATACGGGCGATGATCGACCGGTAAATCCCAATTGTCATTATCCTCAGTGTTATTTTCCATAAGCAATGAGGCAATCTCATCTTTCAATATGCCATTCAACTCTTTCGTTGAAACATACTTGTCGCGTGCGACTCGAGCCTCTATCCTTTCAATGATTTTGACGGTAGTGTCCACACCGACATCAGATGTGATGAGCACCTCTTCCAATTCGTCAAGCACATCATCGTCAACACGAGACTTACCTGCGATAGCACGTGATATTTTATCAAAAACACTTTGCTTGGTCTTTTCAAGACCCTTGTCAAGTGTTTCTTTCTTCTTCTTGTTGAAAAAACCAAATATTCCCATAATCAAAATTTATATGGATACAAACGACAAATCGATCTAAGGATATTCTATTCAGCGGGCTGTTTTTGCCACTTCTGAAACGTGCCACAAAATTACGTAAAAAAAACGATATATACATCAAAAGGCCGCAAAAAGATTTGCGACCTTTTAATATGAGTTCTATCGAATATTATTTCTTGAAGAAATCCTGAACAGCCTCATTGGGAACCATCTGCTCATCGAAAATATAAGCACCGGTTTTGGGGCTCTTCACCATTTTGATCACTTTTGAATAAGAACGACCTTCCTTTGAACCTTCATGGAGGGTAGCAACTACTTTCTTTGCCATATTCTTTCAGTATTTATTTGATTTCCTTATGGATAGTCATTTTTTTCAATATGGGGTTGTATTTTTTCAACTCCATTCTCTCAGGTGTGTTTTTTCTGTTCTTGGTGGTCACATAACGGCTTGTTCCGGGCAGACCGCTATTTTTCATCTCTGTGCACTCAAGAATAACCTGCACTCTATTGCCTTTTGCTTTCTTAGATGCCATTGTTCTTATTCTCCTATCACTTTAATGTCTTTCCAATCACAATAGCCGTTTGCAACAGCCTGTTTCAAAGCAGCATCCAGTCCCACTTTGTTGATGAGACGAAGACCGGCAGCACTAATTTTAAGACTAATCCAGCAACCCTCTTCAACATAGTAGAATTTCTTGTTGAACAAGTTGACGTCAAAACGACGCTTTGTGCGATGTTTTGAGTGGGAAACATTGCAGCCTACCTGGGCTTTTTTCCCCGTAATCTGACAAATTTTCGACATTTCTATCTAAACTTTTTGTTTTCGTTTTTTGATACCTATTCCAAACAGGGTGCAAAATTACAAACTTTTTTCTTATAAACAAAATTTTTCTTGAATTTATGGCGAGTTTTAAGGATTTTTTTATGTTTATACACCAGAAAACACATATACGAACGAACAGAACAACTCAGATAGCAATAAATAGAGTATTAAAACGGGTGCAAACACCTTGACACCATAGCACATAGCATCGAACGCGTCATTCAAATTACCGAATGAGCGGCTGAACATGCCATAAGTCACAGCAAAGACTATAGCGCATGACAACAAAATGGGTATTAGCCCATGCCAAAAACCGGCTGACAATGTCCCCGTCACCCCAAGAAGAAGAGCGTGAGGGGTAAATGTCAGATAGACGATGGTGAATAAAAAAAGTGCAATTTCAACTAATGTGATTCTGAATGCGAATTTCTGCCTGTAAGAACACTTCCTGCGCCAGGAAAAGACCTCTTTAATACAAGACTTCTTCACGACACCGTACGCTACGGCTAACAAAAAGAGCCAAACTCCAGCCTTGTTGGTCAGATTGTCGGAGAAATGACCGACAAGCCATCTAATGCCTTCACTGCTCAGCAATGAATGCATTGGGGTATCGGGATTTGCGGAAGTAATTATCCACGATACCAACATCAACAATAACTGGATGGCAATGGTTACCATGGATGCCACGACATACCACCGCCACTTGCTCTCGTTAGTCTTCATCAGGCATTAAGTTGTCTATATCGAGTATTCTCAATTCCAAAGCTCTGACGACCAGACGGGTGGCGTTCACGCCCATGCGACCGTTTCCTTCAGGAAATAACTTTTGGACCAGTTCATTCTGCCGTTTCTCCAAGCTTTTCACGCCAAAAGGCATACCCCTCAGATTTGTGATTTGCTCCTTGGTGTATCCTAAGGCAAGGTGACGGAGAAAACGCTCATCGTATTCGTCAATCTCGTAATTGACAAGTGCCTCTTGACGTACCAATTGACTGCCGACGCTATATTTGAACCTTTCAACAATCTTCTCCAATATAGGCTGATTGAATACGAGTTTTTTACCGCTCATGACGCTGAACACGTCACCACGTGTAAGCAACTCGCCACTTTTGAGAATAATACCGTCTGCACGAGCATCCAGCACATCTACCCACAATTTCTCATTGAGAATTTCACCAGTGAAAATCAGCACTTTAATGTTTGGATACAGTTCTTTGGTTTGACGGCAAATCTCCACGCCGATAGTAGTTGAGCCACCCAGACCTAAATCCAACAAGACAAGTTCGGGCTGTTCTTTCTTAATGAGTCTCCAATATGCAGACTCGTTCTCAGCCGTCCCGATGATTTGCGCTTCAGGTATGTCATTCCTGATAATGCCTTCCGTGCCTTTCAATTCAAGGGGTACGTCTTCTACGATAATTACTTTGAAATTTTCCATATTTGTGTTTTCTTATCTTTTAATTGCTAAAGTTAATACAATGTCGGTACCTGTGTCAACATCCTTTTGCGCCCTGATACCACACCCTCTGGAATTGGTCGCTTCACCAATATCACGCACGATTTGCCGGCATAGCAGAAACGGGATATGGAGCGAAGACGGGAAGAACAGGTCCTCACATTCCTCTTCTGAGAACCGGCAGTGATCCATTCTGAGGTATAGCTCGGCATAACGGTTATTACCAGTTGTCTTTACATCTTTCAAAACAACTTTTTTATTGTTGTTTTGTTTTTTCAAAATGTCAAATAAATACGAAAGCATGTCAGGATCGCAAAGCAAAATACATTCGGCATTGCCTTCTTGTATGAAATCTTTTTGGAATGAATTAAGTGTGACTGGCCGACAATCAGGTTTAATACCAGCCAATTGTCTTGTAGCCTGCATGCTCAGCAACGCATACAACTCCTTATAATAATGTGCCATTTCATGCACATGATCCAGCCCCTTTTCTTTTTCCTCAATGAGCATCTTGATCCTAGACGGATAATACATGGTCTCGTGTTTAAGCGTGCTAAGGCAATTATCAAGCACACTGTTGCAGACATATAATTTTTCATGCTCATAGATGGTCTTCCGAAGGTCATCTTCAGCCAAATTGATGTCATACAATCTGTTTTCCTCATGGGAAATACTGTTCTCTAAAGCGGATTGTATGCTAGTGACAATGGTTTGCAGATTATCTGGTAATATCTCTCCGTCCTGGTTGACCATCTTTGAGATGACCTCATATTTCTCTTTGTCACTTTTCTCAGAAAGCAGTATGTCATTGATGCCTTTAACCTTTTCCAGACAGAATTTATAATAAACCTGATGGCGGTAATACAGAACAAAATAAGCAAGCGCAATGAATATCAGCAACAGCACAAGGATAATGACCGCCACGTCTTTGCTGGCTTTAGATTTCTGCATGACGCGGCAATAATCTCCCAAAGTATGGTCAGCAGACCTTTCCTTAAACAATTGCGTATATACCTTATTATTATATTTATAAAGATCCCATTCATGTAATGCGAGCGCCGCCACAGCAGATTCGTTACGCATGGAGAGTATCATGTCGTAATCCACGGGGATACTGTCATGCAACCAGATGATTTCGGGCTGTATAACTGATATGGCGCCATAAGCGTGAAGCGTGTCTACTCCTTTCGGTCTGATACTGAGATAATATGCATTGAGGTGCGTGCGAATCGAGTCGGCGTAACGAAGGGTATTCTCGTATTTCCCGTCTATGTTTGATGTATATGCACTGTCGGCAAAGATGTCACAAACCGCCAAATGAGGATTCACCCGCATATTGTCAAGAGCGTATGTAGATGCGCTGCCCCACAATGACACGCCAAATATAAGCAATGCTCTTGCTATACCTTTAGGCAGACGGAAGAAGAAACGGCTGCCTTCACCCTTTCGGCTTTCCACGCCAATGGCACAAACGGAAAAGATGTTACTAATTTTTTTATACTTTTCAATGATACCTTTGCAGTTCAACAAGCCGAAACCATGACCTTTCTCATCATCTGTGGTGGAGTCTGTTATGTTTTTTTCAGTCAGAATGTTGGTGTCAAAGAGAGAATCTGCTTTCTCCTGCGACATCCCTACACCAGTGTCTTTTACAGATATTTCGACATATTGGTCAGTATGTGTTGAATAAACCTGAACCTCGCCACCGTTTTTAGTGAATTTTCTGGCATTGTCTGCCATGGTGTTAATCATGAAAAGCGTCAATATCCTGTCCGCTTTTACCACATCTTCCGTGGGTTCCACCTCTAACTGTATTCCTTTTAGCGAGAAACCCATTTTTCCCCTGTCAATGATGTCGAATAGTGCTTGCAACGGGAAACTTTCTATATGTAAGTTCAATTGTCCTTGCCGCAATTGTATCCACTGGGTCAAAACCTCGTTATATTCAATGATTTTATCTGTCAACTCATTGACATATTCGTATCTTTTTTCGCGTGTTTCAGGCGATTCGTCCTGCGTGTTGAGACGGTCAATCTCATGCAGCATTCTGTCTATAAATGGTGTGATGCTGTTGACCAATGATAT
>JAEEGL011857630.1_pt1 | contig 11873 bp, 12 predicted proteins | sample 9134231 | NCBI WGS metagenome assembly JAEEGL01 (sample SAMN16246548, study PRJNA631951) | gut metagenome | biome: gut microbiome; feature: rumen; material: fiber-attached | host: Bos | place: Iran: Karaj | collected 2018-10 | reverse complement strand
GTTAAACAACAACATAAATTTGTTAAAGCTATTGAATCATTAGGATTAAAAACTGCTAATGAAGAAGATGCTAAGAGAGAAAATGCAAATGTTGATGGTGACGGGCCAATGGGAACTATGCTTCACTTTGGAAGTACTGTTTCAAAAGAATTTGCTAAAGCTTATTTAATGGATAATAAGTATGCAAGAGCTCATGATGAAGGTGCAATTCATATTCATGACTTAGATTTCTGGGCTATGGGTACTACAACTTGTACTCAAATTGATTTAAATAAATTATTTAAAACTGGTTTTTCTACAGGACATGGGTTCTTAAGAACACCAAATTCAATTGCATCTTATACAGCACTTGCTGCTATTGCTATTCAAGCTAATCAAAATGAACAACATGGAGGACAAAGTATACCAGCATTTGATTACTATATGGCACCTGGTGTTTTAAAGACTTTCAAAAAAGAACTTAAGCAAGAGTTATCTAACTTAATTGAATTTGAAGGATTTAGTGAATTTGTTAATTTTAATAAGGTTATAGATATTATAGATAAACTTGATAGTATTGAGTTTGATTTAAATATATTTGAGGATATTACATCTAAAAGTAAAAAGTTAGGTGAAATATTTGCTAGTGCATATGACACAGCTATTAAGAAAACGGATAGACAAACATACCAAGCTATGGAAGCATTTATTCATAATTTAAATACAATGCACTCAAGAGCTGGTGCACAAGTTCCTTTTAGTAGTGTTAACTTTGGAACTGATACAAGTCCTGAAGGTAGAATGGTTATTAAAAACTATTTACTTGCTACTGATGCTGGACTTGGACATGGAGAAACTCCAATTTTCCCAATATCAATATTTAAAGTAAAAGAAGGAGTTAATTATTTTAAGGAAGATCCTAGTTATGATTTATTTAGACTTGCATGTAGAGTATCTGCTAAAAGATTATTCCCTAATTTCTCATTCTTAGATTCAAGTTTTAATAAACCTTTCTTAGTAGCTGGAGATTTTGCCACTGAAGTAGGTTATATGGGATGTAGAACAAGAGTTCTTGCTAACGTATGTGGTCCTCAAGTAACTCCTGGTAGAGGAAATCTAAGTTTCACATCAATTAATTTACCAAGACTTGGTATCAAGTATGGAATTGCTTTAGGTGAAAGAAAAACTGCGGATATGAAATCTTTTTACAAAGAACTAGATGATGTAATGGATTTAGTTAAAAATCAATTATTACAAAGATTTGAATGTCAATGTTCTAAATCAAAGAGAAACTTTAAATTCTTGCTTGGTTCTCACGTATGGTTAAATAGCGAAAAGTTAGAAGGAAGTACTAAAATTAGAACAGTATTAAAACATGGAACACTTTCAATAGGATTCATTGGTCTTGCTGAAACATTAAAAGCACTAATTGGTGAACATCATGGTGAAAGTGATAAAGCACAAAAACTAGGTATTGAAATTGTTAAACACATGAGAGAAAAATGTGATGAATACACTAAAGAATATAATTTAAACTTTACATGTCTTGCTACTCCTGCAGAAGGCTTATCTGGTAGATTTGTAGCAATAGATAGATCAATCTATGGCAAAATTAAAGGTGTAACTGATAGAGATTATTATACTAACTCATTCCATGTACCAGTTTATTATAAAACTAGTGTTAAACATAAAATGGAAATTGAAGGAAAGTATCATAAATTTACTAATGCAGGTCATATATCTTATGTAGAACTAGATGGAGATACTGTTAATAATGTTGATGCATTTGAAGGTGTAGTTAGAATTATGCATGATAATGATATTGGATATGGAGCAATTAATCACCCAGTAGATAGAGATCCTGTTTGTGGATATGTTGGTGTAATTAAAGATGTATGTCCAAGATGTGGTCGTCGTGAATGCGAAGGCGTAGAAATGGAAAAAATAAATAGTTACGACTGTTATTGTCGTTAAAAATAAAAAGGAGAAAGAGAGGTAATAGAAATGGAAAACGGTAAAAAATCAAAAGTAGTAGGTGAAGGAGTAAAATTCGATAGAATTAGAAGAATCACTGGATACTTAGTTGGTACTTTAGATAGATTTAATAATGCTAAAAAAGCTGAAGTAACTGATAGAGTAACTCATGCGACAAAGTAAGAAATACATACGTTTAGCTGCAGACCTTCAAAGTGATAGCATTGTTGATGGACCTGGACTTAGAACAGTTTTATGGACTCAAGGGTGTCATCACCATTGTAAGGGATGCCAAAATCCACAAACTTGGAGTTTTAAAGGTGGAGCTAATGTTTTGATTAGTGATGTGTTAGAAGCAATAGATGAACTTGAATATCAAAGCGGATTTACTTTTAGCGGTGGTGATCCTATGTTTCAAGTTGAAGCTTGTAATATAATTGCTGATTATGTTAAGAAAAAAGGTATGAACATTTGGGTTTATACAGGGTTTACATATGAAGAAATATTAGAACTTGCAAAAAAGAATCATACATATATTGATTTTCTTGAGAAAATTGATGTTCTTGTAGATGGAAGATTTGTTCTTGAAAAAAGGAATTTAAACTTATTATTTAGAGGATCATCTAATCAGAGATTAATAGATATGAAGAAAACTTTAAAAAGTGGAAATGTAGTATTATTAGATGAATCTGAGTATAATGAAGAGGGACTTTTTAAAAAAGAAAAAATGTATATTTAGAGATATTTGACATAATATCTCTTTTTTTATATAATACTTTTCGCAATTTAAAGGGAGGAATTATATATGGAAAAAGAATATACTAGTTTATGTGAAATTGAAAATGATATTGAAAAGTATACCTTAGAATTATCAAAATATAATAAAGAAGAACCAAGAGAGTATCCTATTTATCATCATTTAAATAGTAAAATTGAAGAACTAAAAAGAATAAAGTATGATTTTATTAATGGAACTCATACTAATGAAATACATGATTGTTTTAGTAAATTAAGAACTGCTAAAATGAGATATGCTCTAGCTTATAGAGGAAGGAAACATATTTGGCAAACACAAATTAATTATTATGAAGATAGAATAGAATACCTAAAAGAATTAGATAAGAAAAAAATTATGAGTTTAGTTAGGACATGTAAATAGGAGATAACTATGAAAGAAAATGAAGATATTGAAACTATTCCTTTTGAAAAGCCTTATCCTTATGAGGATATAGATTTAGAAGATTATGAATTATATTTAAGAAAGTTTGATATAATGCATGGTACTCATTTTCTTAAATTAAATACTCTTGAAAATAAAATAGATATAGAAAATAAAGCATTACTTGATGCATATAAAAAAGAAAATTATACAATGGCATTAAATAGTATTTCTAGAATTGATACTTTCTTGAAAGAATATAATAGATTAGCACTAATAAATGATAAAATAATGCACCAATTAAATTTAGAAGGAATAACATTAAAATTAAAGAAGTAGAAATACTTCTTTTTTTATGTTAAAATATACTTGAATTTGGGGTGAATTTTATGTTTATAGATGAAGTTAACTTAAAATTAGTAGCTGGTCGTGGTGGAGATGGATGTACTTCTTTTTTACGTGAAAAATTTGTTCCTCTTGGAGGACCAGATGGTGGAAATGGAGGAAGTGGAGGAAGTATTATCTTTAAAGCAGATAAAGGACTTAAAACCTTAATTGATTTAAGATATAGAAAACTATTAAAAGCAAGTAGTGGAGAAATGGGAAGAGGAAAAAATCAAACTGGAGCTTCTGCAGAAGATATGATTGTTGTTGTTCCTATTGGTACTACTATTAAAGATAATGATACTAACTTAGTAATATGTGATTTAACTGAAGATAAACAAGAATGTGTTGTTGCTAAAGGTGGAAGAGGTGGAAAAGGTAATGCTGCTTTCATGAGCAACAAAAATAAAGCTCCATATACTAGTGAGCTTGGTGAACCAGGGCAAGAAAGAAATGTATCTTTAGAACTTCATCTTCTTGCTGATGTTGGACTTGTTGGTTTTCCATCAGTTGGGAAAAGTTCATTAATTAGTGTAATTAGTGCAGCTAAACCTAAAATAGCAGATTATCATTTTACAACACTTAGTCCAAATTTGGGAGTAGTAAAAGCAGATGATTATAGTTTTGTAGTTGCAGATCTTCCTGGATTAATTGAAGGGTCTTCTAAAGGTGTTGGTCTTGGAGATAAATTTTTACGTCATGCTTCTCGTTGCAAAATTGTATGTCATGTATTAGATATGGCTCAAGTTGATGGAAGAGATGTAATAGAAGACTATGAAATTATTAGAAAAGAAATAAAAGAATATGATGAGACATTATATAATAAAAAAGAAATAATAGTAGCTAATAAAATGGATTTAAGTAATGCAACTGAAAATTTAAAAAGATTTAAAGAAAAATATAAGGATAAAGAAGTAATTGAAGTAAGTGCAGCTACTAAGATGGGAGTACAAAAATTAATTTATAAATTAAAAGATATATTAAAAAATACTCCTGATATTAATCTATATGAAAATAATGAATTTGAAGATTATGTATTATATGAATTTAAAAATAATAAACCTTATACAATAACTAAAGATGGTAATGTTTGGGTTGTTAGTGGAGAAAAGTTAGAAAAGCTTCTTAAGATGACTAGGTTTAATTCTGATGAAGCAGCCCTAAGATTTGCTAGCAAATTAAAGCGACTAGGAGTTGATGATGAACTTAAATCTCTTGGAGCTAAACATGGGGATACAGTTAGAATATTAGATCAAGAGTTTGAGTATGAAGAAAGATTATATTAAAGTACTAAAAGTACTTTTTTTGTTTATTAATAAATGATATAATTATTAATAATAGGTGATAATATGAATAAAAAAGGTTTTACATTAATAGAAGTAATAGTAAGTGTAGTATTAGTTAGTATAGTAATGGTTTCTTTGTTATCATCTTTAATACAGTTAAGAAAAACATATTCCTTAGTACATGAAAATACTGATATTGTTGTATATACTTCAAGTATAGCAAGAGTAATTAATAATGATTTATCAAATAACAATGGAATTAAAATGATTACATGTTCAAGTAACACAAAATGTGAGATGAAAATGGGTAATGATACTAATAGAACAATAGAGATACTTGAACATATTGAAGGGGAAGAACCTCACGAAAATATAAAAACATCATTAAGATATTTAGATACTACTAAAGAAAATGAACCAAAATTAATATATATTAGAACATTAGAATTAGATAGATATATTAAAAATGGTGTTGAAACTACAAATGGGTATAGATTTTTAGATTTAAATTCTAGAAAAGAGGAATATACGTCTGATAGTAATGTTGGATATATAGATGTATATACAACTCTAACAGTAAGGGTTAATAATGGAATAGATGAAGATATTTCATCAAATGATATTCTTTTATATACTGCTGGAAGATATGATTTTTCTACTTTAATAGGACGTACTTTTACAATTGCACTTGATGGTAATGGAGCAGATGAAATAGATGAGGAACATACATTCATAGATGAAATATTTGGAATTGGTTTTTTTGGAAATGGTCAAGTACAAAATATGTCTAATCAATTAAGAAGTATAAAAAAACCATTAAAAAGAAATAAAGCTTTTCTTGGCTATTATTACAAAGAAGGATCTTCAAATGAAGTAATGGTAATTGATGCAGAAGGTAGAATAGTATCAAATAATAGATTCTTTAAAAGTGATGTAGCAATGCCAATAGATGAAAATGATACTTCTGCTAGAGTATATGCAAAGTGGGGAGATTGTAAGGGTGGATACTATTGTGATGACACTGGAAAATGTGTACCAAAAATATGTACAGTAAACTTAGATTTATCAGGTGGAACATCTTCATATACACAATATAATGTTAAATATAAAACACTAGTTCCTGATATAGCAGCTAATAATTTACCTTATAAAAACGGTAATTTATTTAAGGGATACTATTTTTCTGATGAATCAGATAAATACCATTCAGATGTTGGAAAAGGGCTTAAAATAAACGAATATTATAATAATGATGCAGGGGTATGTGAATTATCATTAAAAGCACAATGGCAACAATGTGCAGCTGGGAAATTCTTAAAAGCACCAGAAGATAAAACATGTAGAGATTGTGTAATAGGATCAACTTCATCAGCGGGGGCAAGCTCTTGTAATGCATGTACAGGAAAAACAACTACTGCTGCTGGATCTTCTACGTGTAATAAGGATTGCTCAAATGCTTTGCATGTGTCCACATGGAAAACTGCTACTTGGAATACAAATAATACTGTTACTAATTTATGTGCAATTAATACATGTAATGAAGGTTATCATCTTTCAGATAATGTGTGTGTTCCAAATATTTACACTATAAATTTAGATAAACAGAGTGGATCTGGTGGAACATCAACTGTTTATTATGAATATAACACAACACGTAAAGTTGGTGGAACGACATGTTATTATTACACAAATACGAGTTTAACAACATGTCTAGCTAATGGATACACTATATCAAAACCAAGTAGATCAAATTATACATTTAAAGGTTATTATTCGGCAACTAGTGGAGGAACAAATTATATAAATAGTAGTGGTACTTTTGTAAATAATATTTACCAAAAGTTACCTAAAGAGGTTAATAGTAATTATACTGATACAATTAAATTATATGCTAGGTGGTCACGAAATGCTATAACTGACACTCTTACATGGACAAGCCAAGGAACTGTTGGTTATAATGGAACGTTTTTCCCATTTGATGTAACACTTTATTATTCATTTACAAAAGGTGATGATGGAAATGTGACTGGTACAGTTAAAGTAACTGGTAGTGTAAGTGGAGTTTCTGGACCAACAAACTATTTAAAAGGGGATTTCTCTGTAGGCTCTTGGAGCAAAACCTTTAATGAAGCAGTAGATACAAATAGTGATTGGGTTTCATTGAGTAATTACAATTTTGGTAAAGTTAATAGTATAACTATTGAGTGGGACCCAGATAATGATACAACAATTTGGGATCCATATTCATACCAGTATATAAGGATTAATTCATGGAATGAGTCACAATCTAAAAAAGTAGATTTCTAATATATAATTAATAAAAAAGATATCTTTTTAGATAAAAGGATATCTTTTTTTATTGAATAATGGTATAATTTTAATAGCTTTTGGAGGATTATATGAAATTAAATAGAACACAAGCAAGAGAAAAAATAATGATTATTTTATATCAAATTGATTTTTATATTAAAAGCAATATTTCTTATGAAGTTGAAGATGTGATTAAAGAAAATCTTGAAATAGATAATAAGTATGTAAGAGATATTGTTTATGGTGTTTTAGAAAATTTAGATGAAGTTGATAAAACTATTTCTAAGTATTTAGAAAATTGGGATTTAGATAGATTAGGTAAAACTGATAGAGCAATTCTAAGACTTGCTTGTTATGAAATGTTATATTATGATACTCCAAGTGTAGTATGTATTAATGAAGCAGTTGAGTTATCTAAAAAATATAGTGATGAAAAGATTGTTAAGTTAATAAATGCTGTTTTAGATAAGATAAGAGATAATGAGGAAATAAATGAATAATGATTATTTAAGCATTAGTGAAATTAATAAGATTATTAAGTATACAATTGAAAGTAATAGTGAACTTAATAATGTTTTTTTAAGGGGAGAAATTAGTAATATTAAATATCATTCAAGAGGTCATTTATATTTTTCCTTAAAAGATGAAAATAGTAAAATTAATGCAGTTATGTTTAATTATAATAGATACTTAAACTTTAATCCTAAAGATGGTGATCTTGTTTTAGTACATGGAAGAATTAGTGTATATGAAGCAAGTGGTAGTTATCAAATATATGTTGATAGTTTAGAAATGGATGGTATTGGTAATTTATATATATTATTTGAAGAACTTAAAAAGAAATTATCAAAAGAGGGATTGTTTGATAAGGAACATAAAAAGAAAATCAAGAGAGTTCCTAGAAAAATAGGTGTCATTACTGCTCCTACTGGAGCTGCTGTTAGAGATATTATTTCAACTATAAATAAGCGTTTTCCATTAACTCAAATATATTTGTTTCCTACACTTGTACAGGGTGAAGAAGCTGCTAAAAATATTGTTAAAATGATAGAGCTTGCTAATACGTTTGATGACATAGATACAATTATATTAGGTCGTGGTGGAGGAAGTATTGAAGATTTATGGGCTTTTAATGAAGAAATAGTAGCAAGAGCAATATATAATAGTAAAATTCCTATTATAAGTGGTGTAGGTCATGAAATAGATTTTACTATAAGTGATTTTGTAGCAGACTTAAGAGCGCCAACACCAACAGGTGCAGCCTTAATGGCAACACCTGATATTGAGGAAGTAAAAAGATACTTTATGACGGCTAGGGAAAGATGCAATAACTCTATGGATAATAAATTGTATACATATAATCAATTATTAAATAAATACAAAACAAATTATATTCTTAATAATCCTATAAGGCTATATGAAATGAAAGAGCAAAAAATAGATTTATTGTATGATAGAATTAATAATTATATAAATAATTATATAAACAAATATGCTAGTTTAATAGATAAATACAAGTCAAATTATATTCTAAATAATCCTAATGTTTTATATGAAAGCAAAAATACAAATATAATTAATCTTAAAAACAATTTGATTAAAAATATTAGTAAAATATTAAATGATAATTATAACAAAGTAAACACTTTAAAACTTAAAATAGATTTGTTAAATCCAGATAATATATTGGATAAAGGATACTCATTAGTATATAAAGATGGAGTGCTTGTAAGTGATATATCTAATATTAATATTAGTGATGATATTGATATTATTGTTAAAAATGGTAAAATTAATGCAGAAGTAAAAGGAGTAAACAATGAAAAATAAGGAAAAAACTTTTGAAGAAGAAGTAAAAGAATTAGAAACAATAGTAAATGAACTTGAAAGTGGAGAACTTGACTTAGACAAGTCTATTGCTAAGTATACTCAAGCTATGAAATTACTTGAATCTTGTGAAAACAAACTAAAAAATGCATCTGAAACTATAAATAAGATAGTGGAAGAAAATGGTAAAATTAGTGATTTTAAAGTAGAAGAATAGTAAAATATTCCATTATTTAAATAGTTTTTAAACACATAATAATAAAGAGGTGAAATCATGAAAAAATTGATTATTACTTTCTTTATTATTTTATTTTTTCCAATTTCTGTTTTTGCATATTCTAAATATATAATACCAGGAGGGCAAAGTATTGGAATAAATATAAATTCAAATGGTGTTTTAGTCGTGGGGTATTATAAAGTAAATAATACTTATATAAATAAAAATATACATATATCAGATAAAATAATAAAAGTAAATAATATTAGTATAAGTGATATTAATGAGTTTTTGGATAGCTTAAATAAGAATAAAGATAAAAGTATAAATATAGAACTTATTAGGAATAACAAGATTATTAACACTGAATTAAAGCTTATTAGAGATGGAAATGAAATAACAACGGGTTTATATGTTAAAGATAGTATTATAGGTATAGGTACTTTAACTTATATTGATCCTGTTAGTAAAATATATGGTAGTTTAGGTCATGAGATTACTTTAGACAATATGAATACTAGAGTTGAGATTAAAGAAGGGAACATATTTGAAAGTATAGTTACAGGTATAACAAGAAGTAAAAATGGTTATGTAGGAAGTAAGAATGCTAGAATTGAGTTTTCAAAAGAATTAGGAAATATAGAGCAAAATATATCTACAGGTGTATATGGACACTATACTTCTAGTTTAAGTAATAATACTATTTTAGTAGGAGGATTTGATGACATAATGAAAAAGGAAGCATATATTTTAACAGTTAATAAAGATAAAAATATTAAAAAGTATAAAATAAAGATTATGGATAAATTTGAAAATAAAAAAGATACTTCTAAAGCTTTTAGTTTTCAAATAGTGGATAAAGAATTATTAAATCAAACTGGTGGAATTGTACAAGGTATGAGTGGCTCTCCAATTATTCAGGATGATAAAATAATTGGTGCTGTTACAAATGTAGTAATAGATGATGTTAAAATGGGCTATGGAATATCAATAATCACTATGTTAGAAGATGGGGATAATTTAGTTAAATAATGTTGTTTTTAAAATGTAGTTTTGGTATAATTTACATGATGAGGTAGATGAAAATGAAAGAAATAATTGATAATAAATTAACGGTTACTTTAGAAAATGGTAGACCTCTTAATATAAGTGTGTTGGATATTGTTGATTCAAAAGAGTTCAATAAGTCTTATATAATATATACTATTGATGGGGATAATGAATCTATTTTTTCATCTATATTAAATGAGAGTGAAAATTCTTACTCATTAGAGACTATAAATACTAAAGAAGAAATGGACTATATAAATAGTATTATTGATAAAGAAGTAAAAGAAGAGGGGGATATGTTATAGATGAAAGGAAAATTAATTTCACTTAAGCCTGAATTAATGAGTAAAGAATATTTCTTTAAGCTTTGTGAAGATATGAATATTCCTACTAATGATGAAAATTTAGTATTAAATGATGATTTATATCGTAGAATAATAAACAATAAAGATATAATGATTGCTCAATATAATACAAAGCTATATAAATTATATAAAGAACAGGTAACTAAAATAAAAAAGATTGATACCAAAAAGAATAAAAGAGCAGATGAAATACAAAAGGAAATTGAAAACGATTTTAAAACTAAAAGAGATGAAATTAGATATATAGAACAAAATGAAGGACAAACAGTTCCTCATAAACTATTTGATGGATTTAAAGATGATTCTGGAAGTTTAACTAGTCCAGTTAGAAATGTAGTTAATACTATTAGACCTGCTCGAGTATCATATGAAAAGGATAAATTTCTAAGTGGTGCTAGAGATAATGCTTTAAATACACTTTATAAAGCATATGATAATGTTAAAAATGTTGAGGTTTATTCTAATATAACTAATGGTGTTAAACAAAAAATATTAAATCATCTTTCTAAAAGAATTAAAGATTTACAAACTAAACAGAGTGTTGCTTTTTTAAAACAAAATAGAATAATTAATAAAAATGCTAAAGCATACATTGAAAGAAGATATAGACAATTTGAAATTGGATCACTTATAGAAGATGTATCTGAATCTAGATCTAGGTAGGGGGGAGTATAATGAAAAATGAAATACCAAATCATGTAGCTATCATAATGGATGGTAATGGTAGATGGGCTACTAGAAAAGGCCTAAAAAGAAGTGAAGGGCACTATGCAGGATATAAAAGATTAAAGAAAACTGCTTTATATATTTTAGATAAAGGTGTTAAATATTTAAGCGTTTTTGCTTTTTCAACTGAAAACTTTAAAAGAAGTGAAGAAGAAGTAAATTATTTAATGAGTTTATTTGTTAAAGCTTTTAAAAGTGATAAAAAGTTCTTCATAAAGAATAATATAAAAGTGGTTTTTTCTGGAAGAAAAGAACCATTAAGTAAAGAAGTACTTGATACAATGAAAGAAATGCAAGATGCCACTGCTTCTTGTACTAGAGGAGTATTTAATTTTTGTATAAATTATGGTGGACAAGCTGAGATAGTAGATGCATCTATTAAAATTGCAGAACTTTATAAAGATAATAAAATTTCATTAGAAGAAATAAATACTAATACTTTTTATAAATATCTATATAATGATTTACCACCAGTTGATTTATTAATTAGAACTAGCGGTGAAATAAGAATAAGTAATTTTATGCTTTATAGTATTAGCTATTCAGAGATATATTTTACAAGTACTTGTTTTCCAGATTTTGATGAAAAAGAATTT
>JAEEGL011840391.1_pt1 | contig 11873 bp, 13 predicted proteins | sample 9134231 | NCBI WGS metagenome assembly JAEEGL01 (sample SAMN16246548, study PRJNA631951) | gut metagenome | biome: gut microbiome; feature: rumen; material: fiber-attached | host: Bos | place: Iran: Karaj | collected 2018-10 | reverse complement strand
AGATTCCAAAGCCCTGATCGATATTCACTCCATCAGATGTCGCCACCGCTATATTGTAACTCATATTTCTCCTTAAACAAATAAATATTCTGCCGCCGGCAGCAATTTCATTTTCATCAGATCACGTAGTTGTCCATCGGAATGATTCTGGACAGGAACTGTTTTGTTCTCTCTTCCTTTGGTCTATAGAAGATTTCATCGGGAGTTCCCTCCTCAACCACTACTCCATCTGCCATGAAGATAACCTTATTGGCCACGTCCTCAGCAAAAGACATTTCGTGGGTCACTACGATCATGGTAATATCCTCTTTTGCAAGCTTCTTTATTACTTTAAGGACATCTCCCACCAGCTCAGGATCCAGAGCAGATGTAGGTTCGTCAAAAAGGATAATGTCGGGAGATACTGCAACAGCTCTTGCTATTCCAACTCTTTGCTGCATTCCTCCTGAGAGTTTTGATGGATAGTAATCAGCATATTCCAGCATTCCCACCTTTTCAAGGGCGGCTCTTGCCTTTTCCTCTGCTTCTGCCTTTGGAACCTTCCTTCCAACTATCAGGCCCTCTGTGACATTCTGAAGAACAGTCTTGTTATTAAAGAGGCAGTAATTCTGGAATACAAAAGCTGTGTTTTTCCTGATGAAATTAACATCCTTCTTTCCTGCCTTCTTCATATCGTAGGTCTTTCCGTCAAAGATCATGGTGCCGGAATCGGCCCTCTCCAGGAAATTGATAGTACGAAGAAGCGTTGTTTTTCCTGAACCACTGGGTCCAAGGATTACCACCACATCCCCCTTGTTTACATTTATATCCACGCCCTTTAATATCTTATTTTTGCCAAAGGACTTTTTTACATTCTTAAGTTCCAGCATATTTATGAACCCTCTTTTCCAGTATTTTGAAGATCAGCTCAATGGTCAGATTCAAAGTGATATACATGACCGCGATCACAAGATATGCTTCCACATAGGTTGTATGCTTTGCACCTTCAGTCTTTGCTATTGCTGTTATATCAAACACCGACATGGCAAAAACCAGTGATGTCATCTTTACCAGACCTGTAACGTTGTTACAAAGTACCGGAAGAACCTTGGCAAGAGCCTGGGGAATTACGATTCTGTAATATCCTTGAAAGGTGGTAAGGCCCACTGACTTGGCTGCCTCCAGCTGGCCCTTGTCTATGGCTGAAAGGCCACCCCTGAAGCACTCTGACATGATAGCTATGTAGGTAGTACTCAGAATAAAATAGGCATAGGTCAGGCCCTTTATTCCGTATACATCTATTCCGATGCCTTTATCCTGAAAGTATTTCATTATGACAACGGGAAAAGCATTGTAGAGAAGATATATCTGTACCATTGCCGGAGTTCCTCTGACAAAAGAAACATAAACCGAAAGAATCTTTGACAGCACGCCTTCCTTACCCATCCTGACGATGGCAACCAGAAAGCCAATGGGAATAGAGAACAATAGTACCACCAGCACCAGCTTGAAAGTAACGGGAACACCGGCAAGTACCGCTATAAATGTATTTCTGATAAAGTTAAAATCCAGCTTCAAATGTCCTCACCTTCCTATCTTCCAAATGATACCCGTTTCTCGATAAGTTTAAGTGCTCTCTCCAGTATGATGGAGCTAAACCAGTAGATAAGTGCCAGTGCCACATAGATTTCCAGAATATAATTGCTGTAGGAGTTCTGGTTAAGGGAATTGGCTTTTCCAAAAACATCCACAAGACCGATGGTAAATCCAAGGCTTCCTTCCTTGATCAGATAGATCACGATGTTTCCGATACTGGGAAGGGCTACGTAGATCATCTGTGGTATAACTATCCGGATCATTGCCTGTACAGGCAATAACCCGGTAGAAATAGCTGCTTCATACTGACCTTTATCAATGGATATATATGCACTTCGAATGACCTCCGACAAAGAAACCATGCTCAGAATAGAAATAGTGATGATAACATACAGTATCTTTTCCTCATTCTGGATATCGATGCCAAACAGATTAAGAAGGAGCTGCGGCAGTCCGTAGTATACCAGGAAAAGAAGTACCACAGGAGGCACAGATCTGAAGATCGCTGTATATAATACTCCAAAATATTTGAGCACTTTATTCTTCTGCAGTTTAAATGCCGCCAGAATACTTCCGAATATCAGTCCGAATAAAAGGGACAGACCGGCGTATTCTATGGTCACTTTCAAGTAGGGTAATATTTTAAAAAAATATTTAAACAAGTATTGTATCTGAAAGCGCATATGAATTCCTCATTATTCCACGTGAGTTCTTGATGAGAGATTTCCTCTGTTAAATGCGTAGGAATAGATTTTCTCTATGAGACGAAGACCTCCGTTATATCCCACATAGGAAGAGTTTGTAATGATCTCGGCACTGATTGGAAGGCTAAGATGCAGGAAAAAGTTGTTGGTATCCTTAGCTATGCATCTTTCCCAGTAGCTGCCGCAGATCAGAGCCTTCTTACTCTTACCAAGCTTTTTATCAATGTCTCTGGTGATAAGTCCACCGTCTGCCTGGAAATGCAGCGTATCTGCATATTCTTCTCCCACTGCTTTATAGGCCTCTTTTACCAGATCAGCCTTTTCGCTGGAAGGATCATCATTTACATATACTCCGTATGGGATGAATCCAAGCTCATTTACAAGATAATCTGTAATGCCCACAGCATATGTAGAATCGGCTGCAACGTAGAGCTCGTAAGGAAGAACGTTCCTCTGCTCTGCAACGAAATCGGAAAAAGAGATAAAGTAGTCATAGTATCTCTTCTCTTCCTTTTTGATCACCTTCTCAACTGTCTGCTCGTCAACGCCAACTTCCTTACCTATTGTTCTAAGGAACTTGCTTGTAGCCTTAGCTCCCATTGGAAGTACAGGATAATGAATGTAAGGAGTTCCGTATTTTTTCTCCAGATGCTTTACAATTTCAAGGCCAACCCATGGGGAAACCAGGATATTGTATTCGGCATTCGGAATCTCTTTCCACTCAGCTACGCCTTCGCTGCCGTAGCCAAATAATACGTTAACAGTTAATCCAAGCTTTTCCAGAAGACTCTTAAGCTCCTCCAGATCGCCTCTCCAGAAAGGATCCTGGAAGGGAACCACTGTCCAAAGGTTTACTAACCCTTTCTTTATTGAGGGCTCGACTTTTCCCACGTACTGATCCACGATGGCGTTTACTACCAGCTCGTGTCCGATGTAGTTGTTACCCTTAAAGCCTGCTGTATCAACACCCACAACCGGTTCACCATCTCTTGCAAAGGTAGATGCAACCTGGGCTGTATCATCACCGATGATACCTGCTGTACAGCCTGAGAGAGCCACAAACAGGTCTCCCTTAAGCACTTTAAGAGCTCCGTCGATAACCTGCTCTAAGTTTTTCTCTCCGCCGAAAACGACCTCTTTCTCACCTGCATTTGTACAGGAGATGTGTGTTCTTCCGGCATATCCTTCACCCTGAAGTCCTGACTGAAAAGCGGCAAAGCCTGCTGCCTTTGATGCGCATCCCGGACCTGCGTGTATTACAGGAATGCCCCCGGGAATAGCAAGAACTGTCTGCTGTGCTGCCAATGCGCAGGAAAATCTGGGCTTTTCTATAAGTGTACTCATGCTTTTTTATTTCCCTTCTCGTAGTAAAATGGATCATCCTGCTCATTAAGCCACCAGTCTGTATAAGGAAGAGTGGTGTGTTCTGCCACATTCTGGATGAATTTTCTTGTGATAAAGGATTCCCAAAGTCTGTTGCCCAGGCGGATTACTCCGTCGTATCCAACAGTGTAGTTGGCATCACCTTCAAATATTGTAGGAATACCAAGCTTATATCCAAGCTCTGTCAGACCCTGATGACGAATGATCAGGAAATCCGGATTAACCTTCTTGACCAGCTTTACAAGCTGATAGGGCTGTTTGTTGCAGACTGTGAAGTTGTCGATCTCTCCGGCGCTCTTTACCAGTTCTCCCAAAGTGTTGATCTCATCTGAGTCAGATTTCTGATCGTGATGAAGAGCACTGATACCGGCAATCTTAAGACCCATATCCTTGACCGCGTTGGCAAGGTTGTGAGTGTAGGCATCTCCGGCGATGATATATACGCTCTTTCCTTCGAGCTTTTCCTTCAGTCCCTTGAGATCCTCTTCGATTCTCTCATGTTCTTTTGCTATGACATCCTCAACCAGATCTGTTCTGTTTGTAAGCCTTGCAATCTCCCTGAGCCACTCATCTGTCCAGTTGATACCGTAGGGTGCAGGGGCTTTAACCTCCGGAACGCCGTACTCCTGCTCAAGGCCGTGGGAGATGTATGTAGCAAGGGTTTCGCAGATCTGAGCTGAGCAGGCTGCCTCTGATAAAGCCTCCAGCTGCTCCTTGGTTGCCAGCGGAACCATGTAGTTGGTACGAAGATTAAGCTTTGCCAAAAGAGGAGTAAAGGTATCTGTTCCCTCAAAGTTGAAGATGTTAACAAGATCGTCCTGTCTCTTCTTTGGAGCTTTAACGATATATTTCAAAATTCCGTGGAAGGTTGCATCAAAACCTGTGGACCAGACCTTAGACTTGAAGCCCTCACAGCTTATTGGTACAACGGGTTTATCCAGTTCGTCAGCACACTCTTCACATACACTCTGTACATCATCTCCGATAATTCCGGAAGCACAGGATGTGGTAACAAAAATTACGGAAGGATTCTGTCTCTTATTGATCTCATAGATGGCTTTCCTTAGCTTCTCTGCTCCGCCATACACAGTGTCCTTTTCCTGGATATTTGTGCAGATGGTGGAGTTGTTGAAATCTCCAAGGCCTCTTGCCGCACTTACTGCCTTTCCGGCATTATCCCTGACAGCATCTCCTGCAAAGCATCCTATTGGTGCATGGGCAACTACTGCTCCGCCCCTTACAAAGGAAGCCATGGATGTTGCACAGCCCTCCTGACAGTCACTGCACTGTCCGTATAATCTGCCAAGGCACTTGATCTCGCCCTTATTTGATTTATCCAAAAGGTCCGAGGCACTTCCGTTATAACTTAATATTGCATTTAATCGTCTCTCTCTGATCTCCGGAGACGGTAATGATAAGTTTATGGCCATGGTGTTCTCACTTTCTCTTTTTCCAATTCCAAATAATTTATGTGATCATTCAGTCAGATTCTTGATATCTGAATCGAATACGTCATATCCGAAGAATTCTGTAGAAACCTTTGATGCTGTACCGTCTGCCTTGATCTCCTTAAGTGCTGCATCATATGCATCAAGGAATTCCTGTGATACTGCATCCTTATCAAAGAGGTTGTAAACACCTACTATCTGAACAGGGAGCCAAGCAAGATCGTCAACATACTCGTGATATGCGCCGTCCTCATTCTGGAAGTTGTTGAGCCATGTGGAGTAGAGGCAAAGACCGATATCATATCTTCCGGTAGGAATCCAAGCCTGAACATCGTTGTTGGTATTCTCTGATGAATAGTCGAATACAATCTGATTGTCAGGATTCTGCTCGTTGTAAACCTCTACAGGATATGTAAGTCCGTTACCTGCCTGCATTGGGTAAAAAGTATATCCGTGCTCCTTCTGAGCCTGTGCAACCTTAGTGAAATCTGTAAGATCGGAGAGTTCCTTCTTTACAAGGATTCCGATGTAGCTGGCGCAGATATTTTCCTTTGGAATAGCATATTTTTCAATTCTCTCTGCTGTAAGGAAGCAGTTCGCTTCGCCGCCCTGATAGTTTCCTGTGTCCAAGCCTACAAATACGTCATCAAAACTGGTACCTACAAGTTCAAACTCATAATCGTCAAGCTTTTCATCCACCAGCCTTAAAAGCTCTACTGTGGATCCTGTAAGATTGTCATCCTCATCCAGATAGCTGTTCTTTCCGGATACTGATACATTGACACCGATACGAAGCTTAGTTGCTCCTGAATCCGATGCGCTTGCCTTTGAACTTGCTGATCCGCATCCTGCTGCTGAAACCATAAGTGCTGCCACTGACGCTACCGCTAATACTTTACGCAAAATCTCTTTTCTCATAATCTTCTCCTCCATTGTTCAGTGTTTTGAATGTTTTTGCCTTTAGTGCCTGTATACTTCCATTTTTATAAAACCTGAGGGAGCAATTGTCCGCATGGATCCTGCTGCTAAAGGGATAAAAGGGGATAATTTTCTTTTCATTTATAAAAACAACAGTGTCTGCAGAAGGTTCTATGCTTTCAAGCTCCCCGCTTTCATAAAAAGAAGCTCCAAGATTAGTTTTAACTTCTCCATATCTTGTCATGAAGGAGATCGTCGTCTGAGGCCAGATGGTGATGCTCTTTACTTTCCCCGAAGGATAGAAAAAGATGCATCTGGGATGGCATTTTATCTTTTTATCTGCCACCGGAATCTCCACTTCCCTGCTTAAAGTAAACTCATCATCTTCACCCCAGAAGGCTGACAGCTTTCCATATAGTGGAAAGAGCCTTTTAATACTGCCGTCCTCGTAAAATGTTATGAGCTCTGCGTCCATTTTCCCTATAGGAGTATCTACCAATGTTCTGTCATTTAAGTAGATATTTGATATCACGCCGTTTTCGTAAAACTCACAGGCGTTTCTGTATCTTTTCCTGATGCTGTAATCCGAATCATGGGAAGGGATCAGGTCTCCGCAGCATGTCCTTATGATTTCTTCGTGGTCAAACATGCATGCCACGAGGTTTCCTTTTTGATCAAATTCTTCATGAATAATGTTTTTCATATCAGATATGGTAGTCTACTACGTTGTCGAAGAGACCGAACTCGCTAAGAATCTCTTCAAGTCTGTCCTGTGTCATTGGTGTCGGTATAGCGAAATCTTCGTTGTCGATAACTGCCTGGGCGAGATTTCTGTATTCCTGAGCCTGATTTGCACCTGGGTCAAATTCTATAACTGTCTGCTTGTGAATCTCGGCTCTCTGTACAGTGTTGTCTCTTGGAACGAAGTAAAGAAGCTTTGTGCCAAGTTCCTTTGAGAAGGCTCTTAAAAGATCCAGCTCTCTGTCTACGTTACGGCTGTTGCAGATGATACCACCAAGTCTTACACCGCCCTTGTTTGCGTACTTTGCAATACCTTTGCTGATGTTGTTGGCTGCATAAAGAGCCATCATCTCGCCGCTGGCTACGATATAGATTTCCTGAGCCTTGCCCTCACGGATCGGCATTGCGAAACCGCCACATACAACGTCTCCGAGGACGTCATAGAAAACGAAATCAAGATCTTCGGTATAAGCTCCCTGAGCTTCCAGAAGGCCTATGGAAGTGATGATACCTCTTCCCGCACATCCTACGCCTGGTTCCGGACCACCGGATTCAACGCACTTTGTACCCTTGTAGCCGATCTTAATGATCTTCTCAACGCTGACATCATCTCCCTCTTCACGAAGGGTATCAAGAACTGTCTTTTGTGCAAGACCTCCTAAAAGAAGTCTTGTGGAATCTGCCTTAGGATCACATCCTACAACCATTACTTTTTTTCCAAGTTCTGCCAGTCCTGCTGTCAGGTTCTGTGTTGTCGTCGATTTACCGATTCCACCTTTTCCGTAAATCGCGATCTGTCTTAAATCGCCCATTTTTCAAATCTCCTCTTTTTTTCATTTTTTTGTTGTAAACCCTGCTTTTTCCGCCAATTTTGGCTATAAAAAAGGAAGGTCCACTCATAATCCCATTTAAATGATTTCAATGAGATAAAAGTGAACCTCCGGTTTTCCGGTCGGTAATCTGTATGCTAGAATTACGACTAAATTATTTGTTTTTTATTGGTGAGATAAGGAAAGTTCCTTATCAATTTGCAAACAAAGGTGTTGAAAGATATCTGTCACCTGAGTCAGGAAGAAGAACTACGATGTTCTTACCCTTGAACTCTTCTCTCTGTGCAACAATGCTTGCTGCCTTAAGAGCTGCTCCGGATGAGATTCCTACAAGGATTCCCTCTGAAAGTGCAAACTCACGGCCTTCCTTAAATGCATCCTCGTTGTCGATTGCGATTACTTCGTCATATACCTTAGTATTGAGAACATCAGGAACAAATCCTGCGCCGATACCCTGAATCTTGTGTGCTCCGGCTGTTCCCTTTGAAAGAACCGGGCTGGTTGCAGGCTCAACAGCGATAACCTTAACATCAGGATTCTTCTCCTTGAGGTACTCGCCTACACCTGTGATTGTTCCGCCTGTACCTACACCTGCGATGAATACATCAACCTTTCCGTCTGTCTGCTCCCAGATCTCAGGGCCTGTTGTTGCCTTATGAATTGCAGGGTTTGCAGGATTTACGAACTGTCCCAGGATGATAGCTCCATCAATTTCCTTCTCCAGCTCCTCAGCCTTTTCGATGGCACCCTTCATTCCCTTGGCTCCCTCTGTGAGAACGATCTCTGCGCCGTAGGCCTTAAGAAGTGTTCTTCTCTCTACGCTCATGGTATCAGGAAGAGTAAGGATTGCTCTGTATCCCTTTGCTGCTGCCACAGCTGCAAGACCGATACCTGTGTTTCCTGAAGTTGGCTCGATGATTGTTGCACCGGGCTTGATCTTTCCGGTCTTCTCTGCTTCCTCGATCATGTTAAGGGCTACTCTGTCCTTTACTGATCCTGCAGGATTAAGATACTCAAGCTTTGCAAGAATTGTTGCTCCTGTGATTCCTGCTCTCTTGCTGTAGCCGTTAAGCTTAAGAAGAGGTGTATTTCCTATAAGTTCAATTGCGCTTTCTTTAATGTTTGCCATATTAGTTATCCCCTTTCAAAAAATCTGTTTTGGTTTTGATAAATGAATCATAGCATAAGGCTATATCACTGAAAATCATGTAAAACTTATTGCCAGATATAAGCAAAACTTGTTGCCTGAAAAGTTTTTCTTATCGCTATCCCCCGATTGTCTCCAAAAGCTTTAGGTACTTATCCAGCTTGTCTAAAGAAGCTGCCACGGGCCCCGGTATCTGAAATGCCGCTATTCCCCGCTCTTCCAGCTCATCCATAGCCCCGGGTCCTATCTTGGCTGCCAGCACAAAGTTGCAATCAAGAAGTGCCTCAGCACCTTTTTTCAGCTTGTCCTGATCGTGATAGCCTCCCATACACACGGGTGTTACATATCTGGCTTCAATTTCTTCAAAGCTGCCATCCTCGTCCACATCCACAATGAGAAAGCATTCGCATCTTCCGAAATGCTGATCCACATTCCTTCCGTCTGTGGAGGCAATAGCTACTCTATACTGAGCACTTCCCATTTCACTTCTCCTTTTTGGCTTCGATTCAGGTCATAAAACTATTTGATCACCTTTTCGTCAACCATGTGAAAAGGTGTTCTTGACGTTGAGCCTTGACTTGTATACCAGACGGCTGTATTCGGATATGCCCGGTACTCCTACCGCGTCAGCTCTGCAATGAGCGCAGTGTCTGAATACCTTTATATGTCTTTCCGCTCTTTCCCTTGCCAGTTCCACCTGTTCACAGGTAGGCTTTGGCACGTCGCTAAGCTTGTGCTGCGGTATCAGCGGAATGATGTTATACATTAGAGCTCCGGCCTCTTTTACGGTCTTTGCCACGGTTTCGATGTGCTCATCGTTGATGCCGGGAATCAGAACTGTATTTACCTTGATTGTAACTCCTGCATCAGCCACCTTTTTGATTCCCTTAAGCTGGTTCTCAATAAGGATCTTCGCGGCTTCCACACCTTCTATCTTTTCCCCGTGATAGATGATGTAGTCGTTGATCTTAGCCTGGATCTCAGGATCCACTGCATTTACCGTAACCGTAAGGGTGTCAATTCCTGTGGCGATAAGCTCATCCGCCCTCTCATATAAGAGAAGGCCGTTGGTGCTCATACACTTAAGAAGTTCCGGATACTCTTTTCCTATATGACGGAAGGTCTCTAAAGCATAATCCGTTGCCAGTGTATCTCCCGGTCCTGCTATTCCGGCCACCTTTATGGATGGTACCAGCTCTATCGCTCTTCCGATAAAAGTAGTTGCCTCCTCCGGAGATATGACCTTGGATGTAACTCCCGGTCTTTCCTCCACGTCGTTGATGCTCCTGTCACAGAATCTGCAGGCAATGTTACATCCGGGACTTACGGGGAGGTGAATTCTGCCCGCATTAAATTTACAACCACCAAAGCATGGATGGTTTTTTTCTAATTCTTCATAGGTTCTAGCCATAAAAATCTCCCTTGCTGCTCTGAATTCAAAATCTGATCTTTAAGCTGGACTCCAGTTGTACGATCCTGCCATCATGTATTGTTATAAGAACACTGCCGTAATCAATGTTGTCCACCTGCTTTTTTAGTTCCTTCCAGATTGCAGTATCATCATTTGTTTTCTGGTTCTTTATTATCTTTTCTGCCATAATCCACCGCCTCGTAAGATCTGTTTTTATTTCTGATCATCAGCTCTTGTATGAACCCTCTTCTACGTTGTTGAAGGAATTCATAAACTCTGTATATTCTTCTGCCTTGTTTTCCGGTCTTAAGTTATTACGTAGATGATACAGCCCTGCCGGGCGCCTGACAATTTAGATAATCTGATAGCTTGATATAAGTATTTGTTTTCAGTGCCTTTTTTATGCAAGAAAAAAGAGGCAGAATCTACCTCTTTTGCCTTAATAATCTTAATAATCCTTATGTTGAGTCCCTCTCGATGAGGGTTGTTCCTATCTCTATCTTCAGTGGTACTGTATCCTTCTCTGCAATAATATCCAGAAGTCTGTCCAAAGATGTTGCCGCCATGACTTCAGGATAAGCATCGATCGTCGTAAGGGGCGGCTGTGATTCCCGGGAGTGGCTGGAGTTGTCAAAACCTATGAGAGCTATGTCCTTGGGAACCCTGTAGCCCTTAGCCATAAAGGCGTTCATGGCGCCAACAGCCTGAGCGTCGGTATCAGCAACGTAGCATCTTGCAAAGCTGTTTTTTTCCTGAAGGATCTCTGCCATATCAGCCTCTGCCCCTTTGTTATTCGGCAAAGTGACTATGATATCGCTGTTTCTTACGGACATCCTGTAGGTCTCCAGAGCCTTCTTGTACCCTATAAACCGCTCAGAATAATTGTAGAGCTTTAAGGATGACTGCAGATATCCGGGCTGACAGTTGTACTTCTTGATCAGGTACTCCGTAGCAAGATATGCTCCCTGGATATTATTGACCTTTACACAGTTTATCGAAGGTGCTTCAAACCAGGTATCCATCAGTACCAGAGGCAGCCCCAGGTCCATAAAAGAAATCAGCCTGTCCTGAGAAATATCCGTACCCAGAAGAAGAATTCCGGCACAATCAGAAAATCTGATCTCCTCAAGCTTTTCACCAAACTTGTCATCGCCGTAGATCTTCATGCTCTTGTATCTATAGCCTCTGTCCGTGATCTTTTTATCAAGGCTTGAAGCCAGATAGGTGAAAAAAGGGGCCTCTGTGGGCGAATGGTAATTGATATACCTGACGTAAAAGATTGTTCCGAAGAGCTTACCGTCTTTTGTAGATGAAGAAAAATCATAGCCCAGTTCTCTGGCGGCAGTTAATACCTTTTTCCTGGTGGAAGTGCTGACCCCGGGCTTATTATTCAGGGCTACGGATACTGATGCTGTGGATAAATTCAGAATTTTAGCCAGTTCTTTTGCAGTAATGGACATATGCCAAGACCCTCTCAGAAATTAGGTGATTATTAGGTGAAATTTACCAAAACCTTCGTTGATATTAGTTACCTAATATTGTAATTTTACTATATCCGCGGAGGGAAAAAAACAGAAACTATTCAATCAATTGGGGGTAATTTCATATGATGTATTTCAAGGTTATCTTATTCCTGGCAGCAATTCTTTTTTCTGTGCTTGGTGGTAAGAAACTGAAAATAAATGCAGGACTTATAGCCATTGCCCTTGCATTTGT
>JAEEGL011787248.1_pt1 | contig 11873 bp, 7 predicted proteins | sample 9134231 | NCBI WGS metagenome assembly JAEEGL01 (sample SAMN16246548, study PRJNA631951) | gut metagenome | biome: gut microbiome; feature: rumen; material: fiber-attached | host: Bos | place: Iran: Karaj | collected 2018-10 | reverse complement strand
TATGCCTCCGTAACGGATATGAAGACCTACGGCCTCAATGAGACGGGCGTGATCAGCCGGGTGGAAAAGGGAAAGCTGACGGAGGTCTACACGCCGGAGGTATCCCTGTACAGCTCCACGGTGGGCGATACCGCCGAGGGCGGCGGAGGCTCCGCCGAGCTGAAAAACAGCCGGCTGACGCTGGCGACCGTGGACAGCCGCAACGCGGTATTCCGCTTTACCCGGGGGCAAAACGGCAGGCTGAAAAAACAGTGCGTCTGGGAAAAGGAAGGCATGGTCTGTGCGATGGACGCCACGGAGGAGAAGATCGCGCTGGTGTACCAGCCGTGGAACGAGATCGCGGAGGTCTGGGAGATGAACGCGGACGGCACCGGCATGACGCGGGTGACCGGCCTGAACACGGAAGCGCTGCGCGGGAGGTATATCGCCGAGCCAAGACGGGTGGAGTACGAGTCGGAGGGAGAAAAGCTGACCGGCTGGCTGCTGCTGCCGCTGAACTTTGATCCCGGAAAGCGCTGGCCGGCGGTGCTGGATATTCACGGCGGGCCGCGCTGCGTCTACGGGGAGACCTTCTTCCATGAGATGCAGCTGTGGGCGTCAAAGGGCTATGCGGTTTTCTTTACCAATATCCGCGGCTCCGACGGACGGGGCGACGCCTTCGCGGACATCCGGGGCGATTACGGCGGAACGGATTTCCGGAACCTGATGGATTTCACGGACGCGGTACTGGCGGCCTGCCCGGCCATTGACCCGAAACGGGTCTGCGTCACCGGCGGCAGCTACGGCGGATTCATGACCAACTGGATCATCGGGCATACGGACCGCTTCTGCTGCGCGGCCAGCCAGCGCTCCATTTCCAACTGGGTCTCCTTCTCTTTCATCTCCGATATCGGCGGGGAATTCGGGCCGGATCAGTGCGGCGCGCCCGGCCTGTTCGGAAAGGAAAACACGGAAAAGCTGTGGGAGCATTCCCCGCTGAAATACGCGGACCGGGTGCATACGCCCACGCTGTTCATCCACAGCGATGAGGACTACCGCTGCCCGCTGCCGGAGGGCATGCAGATGATGCAGGCGCTGGCCGACCGTGGCGTGGAAACGCGGATGTGCCTTTTCCACGGGGAAAACCATGAGCTTTCCCGTTCCGGGAAGCCGAAGCACCGGATCCGCCGCCTGAAGGAGATCACGGACTGGTTTGAAAAGCATGCGAAATAAAAAAGACCGCCGCGGAAGCGGACGGAAAAGAGGTGCCTGACTGTGGACCGGATCCATACGATCGGTTATGACGCGGTACACCCGGCTGACTTTATCTATGACGTGCACCCGGAGAAGGGAACATATCTGCTGATCCTGACCTCCACGCCGGCACGGTTCTGGTTCGGGGAGGAAAGCCGGATCCTCGGGCCGCATCAGGCGGCGCTGTTCGCGTCCGATTCGCCCATCCGCTACGGAGCCTGCGAGGAATCCTACGGTAACGACTGGATGATCTTTTCCTCCGACGAGACCTATGTGACGCGTTTTCCGCTGATGGGGGAGCCCTTCCCGGTCACGGATCCGGAATACTGCCACAACCTGTTTCAGCTGCTGACCTGGGAGCACCGACAGAACAGCGACAGCACGGTCGTCTCCCGGCTCCTGTCCGTGCTGCTCTTCAAGCTGGAGGCGGAGATCGGTCACCGGGACACGGGCCTGTACGGGCAGGAGCTGATGACGCTGCGGCAGAGGATCCTGAACCGGCCGCAGGAGAACTGGAGCGTGCCGGACATGGCGGACAGGCTGCATCTGAGCGCGGGCTATCTGCAGCTGCTGTACAAGCAGCGTTTCGGGATCTCCTGCATGGAGGACGTCATCCAGAGCCGGCTCAGGCTGGCGCAGGATTATCTGGCGCATACAAATATGAGCGTCGCGGAGATCGCGGCGCTGTGCGGATACCGAAGCACGGAGCATTTCTGCCGGCAGTTTCACCGGACGAACGGAATGACTCCGGGACAGTACAGAAAAGCGGAAAAGATATGATCAGCCCCGGGAGGGGAACGCATGGCGGGCACGCAGGGATGAAGCGGGGCCCGCGTTTTTATGCCGCCAGGACAGATAACGGAGGACGCAGAAGAAGGCGCTGACCATCCAGGTCAGGCCGGCCGTCCACCAGATGCCCCAGACGCCGACGGACGGGATCATCACGAGCCCGAGCGGGATCAGGATCCTGCCGCCCATCTCCACGATCCCGTTGATGAAGGAGAACAGGGCGTCGCCGATGCCGTTGAGCGTTCCGCGCGTGATATAGATCAGGCCGAGGAAGAAATAGAACCAGCTCGTCAGCCGGAGCGCGGAGCCGCCCAGAGCGATCACGTCCGGTTCCGTTACAAAGAAGCTGATGATGTTGTTTCCGAAGGTCTGCATGATGCCGAGCATGATCAGCGCGAAGACCGCCACCGCCATCACGCTGTCCCGCAGGCCGGAGCGGACGCGGTCGATGCGTCCGGCGCCGAAGTTCTGCCCGGCATAGGTGGAGAGCGCAAGGCCGAGGGAGCCGAACGGCTGCTGCACCAGCTGCTCGATCCGGTTGGTCGCCGTAAAGGAGGCCATCGCGGTCGTCCCGAAGGAATTCACGAAGGTCTGCAGGGCAGTGGTGGAAACGGCGATCATGGACCACTGCATAGCCAGCGGCAGTCCGAGACGCACCGCGCTGCGGATGATCTGCCTGTCGGGAGCGAGCTGTGAGCGTTCCATGGTAAAGTACTCGTTTTTGCGCAGCGCGTAGGTCAGGCAGCCGATCCCGGCGATCAGCTGCGCGATCATCGTAGCCAGCGCCGCTCCGAACACGCCGAGCCCGAGAACGCGGACGCAGAGCAGGTCCATCAGCACGTTGAGGATGCAGGAAACGATCAGGAAATACAGCGGCGTTCTTGAGTCGCCGAGCGCCCGCAGCATGGAGGAAGCGTAATTGTATACCGCGATCAGCGGGACGGAGGCGCAGGTCATGCGCATATAGGTGATCGCGTCCGGCCGGACCGCCTCCGGCGTGCCCATCAGGGTCAGGGCCGTCGGGGTCAGCAGGAAGGAGATCAGGCTCATGATGACGGAGGCGAGCCCCATGATATAGGCGGAATTGGCGATCGCCTTGCGGACGCGGTTGTGATCCCCCGCACCGAAGTACTGCGCGGTGACAATGCCGCCGCCGCTGCTGATGCCGTTGCACAGGGAGAAGAACAGGAAGGATACGGACCCGGTGGCGCCCACGGCAGCCAGGGCGTCCGCGCCGAGGAACCGGCCGACGATGACCGAGTCAGCCAGGTTGTAGGCCTGCTGGAACAGGTTGCCGATCAGAAGGGGAACCGCAAAAGAGGCAAGCAGCCTCAGCGGCCTGCCCTCCGTCATGTTCATGGTCCTTGATCTCAGCATAGCTGCCTCCGGTTCCGATAATGACCCGTTTTCCGGAGGAATTCTACATCGCCTGAGGGGCGGTAACAATGCACTAAACAACCGGATTATTGATCAATCCTCATATTTCATTCCGAAGGGAAAACATCGGACAACCCGGAAACCGTTACGGATCAATGGATTACAGGAAACGGGCCCGGAGGAGGAAGCCCGGCTTTCGGATTGCAGGAAAACAGCAGAGGGCGTATAATGCATGCTGACGCGATTTTATATGAAGAAATCTGAAGGAGAATCTGCCATGCGATTTTTTGACAAAGCGCCTTCCCTGTTCAGGGCTTACAGCCGGCATTTCCTCATCGGAGCCGCCATTACGCCCCGGATGACGGAGGATCCGGCCTACGCCGCGCTGCTGCGCCGGCATTTCAATTCCATCACCGCGGAAAACATCATGAAACCGCAGCTGATCCTGGACCGCGCCGGTACGGTCGCCCTGGGAGACGGGATCCGGACCGCCCAGAATTTTGAGGCGGCGGACAGGATGCTGGCCTTCGCGAAGCAGAACGGGATCCACGTCCGCTTCCATACGCTGGTGTGGCACAATCAGACGCCGCGCTGGTTCTTCGCGGAAAACTGGAGCGACGCGGAGGATGCCCCGCTCGTTTCAGCGCAGGTCATGCTGCTCCGGCAGGAGGCTTATATCCGGGACGTGATGACCCACGTCAATACGGCGTTCCCCGGAGTCGTTTACTGCTGGGACGTGGTCAATGAAGCGATCGAGCCGGATCACGGGGCGCCCGGCTGCTACCGCACCAAGAGCCTCTGGTATCAGACTGTCGGCGAGGAGTTCGTTCCCGCCGCGTTCCGCGCGGCCAGAAGGTATCAGGCGCCGGGACAGAAGCTGTTCTACAACGATTTCAACTGCTATCAGGATAAAAAGCTTCCGCCGCTGCTGGCGCTGCTGAAAAAGCTGAAGGCGGAGGACCTGGTGGACGGCATGGGTATGCAGGGCCATCTGCAGATGGACTGGCCGGACCTGGCGGACTGCGAAAAGGCCGCGCGTGCCTACGGGGAGCTGGGTCTGACACTGCAGACGACCGAGCTGGACATTCACTGCCCGGACAGCGGGGAGGAAAAGCAGGCGGCCCTGGCTGAGCGCTACGCGCAGTATTTTGACCTGATGCTGCGCCTGCGGGAGGAGGGCATCGATTATAACTGCGCCACCTTCTGGGGCGTGACGGACAGGGACAGCTGGCTGACGGGCTTCCGCAGGGAGGGCAGCTGGCCGCTGCTTTTCACAGGGGAAAAGGAGACCAAGCCCGCTTTTGACGCCGTGCTGAACGCTCCGCAGAAAAGGGAAAGATTCCGGATCGACCAGGCTGGCTATGCCGTGGGGCTGCCCAAGCCGGCCGCTGTGCTGACGGAGGAGACGGTGCTTCTGGAAACGGAGGACGGTGAAGAGCTCCGCCGCTGGGAAGGCCTTCAGCTGAAATACGGCCGGGCCGCCGGGGAAAACGTGGCGCTGATCGATCTGGGAGACCTGCGGGAGGGAAAGTATTACCTGCGCTGCGGGGAGATCCGGCGGGAGGTCCGCGTGGAGAAGCAGCCCTGGCAGGCCGCCGCGGACGCGCTGGTCAAGGGCCTGTATTATCAGCGCTGCGGATGCGGCCTGGAGGAGAAGCATGCCGGCGTCTATGCCCACGGCGCGTGCCACACGGAGCCCGCGAAGGAATGGGAGCATCCCGAAAAGCTCCGGAAGGTGACGGGAGGCTGGCATGACGCGGGAGACTACGGCAAGTATACCGGCCCCGGAGCGGTGGCCACCGCGCACCTGATCTATACGCAGCTGTTCTTCCCCCGGGGCTGCGGGGAAAACCTGAACATTCCCGAAAGCGGGAACGGCGTGCCGGATATCCTGAACGAAGCCCGCTGGGAGCTGGAGTGGCTGCTGAAGATGCAGCGGGATGACGGCGCCTTCCACCACAAGCTGACCAAGGACCATTTCGCGCCTTTCATCATGCCGGAGGAGGACCGGGAGCAGGAATACCTGATGCCCGTTTCCACCTGCGCCACGGCGGCAGCCTGCGCCTGCTGCGCCCTGGGCGCGATGACCTGGCAGGAGCGGGACGCGGCTTTTGCCGGTTCGCTGCGCTTTGCCGCGGAAAGGGCCTGGGCCTGGCTGGAGGAGCATCCCGACTGCGTACCCTTCCGGAATCCCGACGGGGTCCGGACCGGGCAGTACGGAGACCTGAGCGATACGGATGAACGCTTCTGGGCCGCGTGCGAGCTGTACGCGATGACCGGGGAGAAGCATCTGCTGGAGCGGGCGGAGGAGCTGTACGGCAGGATCGTCAGCGATCCGGACACGAATGAGCAGGGAAAGCCGCACGTGCGTATCGCGAACCTGACCCAGTACGGCTGGGCGGACGTGACGGGGCTGGGCGCGGTCTGCTGCCTGTTCCGGCTGGGAGAGGCCGCCGGGAGCCTGTACACGGACATCCGGGAACGCTTCCTGCGGGAAAGTGAAAAGGCGCTGGAGCTGGTGAAGGCCTCCGGCTACGGCACGGCGCTTTCTCCCGAAATGTATATCTGGGGCAGCACGCTCCCGCTGATGAATCACGCGATGACCATGATCCTGAACTGGGTCCTGACGGGGCGCGAGGATATGCGGGACGGAGCGCTCTGCCAGCTGCACTGCGCGCTGGGGCTGAATCCGCTGGATCTTTCCCTGATCACCGGCTTCGGACAGAAGCGGGTCATGCATCCGCATCACCGGCCGTCTGGCGCGGACGGCATTGAGGAGCCCGTGCCCGGACTGATCTCGGGAGGCCCCAATGCCCGCTGGAACTACGGCCTGACCAAGGAGATCCTGACGGAGGATACGGCGCCCGCGAAGTTCTTCCTGGACGAAACGCCCTCCGCGGACACCAATGAGATCGCCATTTACTGGAATTCACCCGCGGCCTTTGTGTTCGCGTGCTTCGCGCAGCTGACGAAGGACTCCGCCCGCTGAGAAGCGCGCGGCCGCATAGGAGGAAATATGGGTCCTTTTGAACTGAAATCAGCCCGCTATCTGGCGGCTGACCACCTGGCGCGGGTCATCCGCGAGGGCGACGCCGTGGCGGACGCCACGGCGGGCAACGGCCACGACACCTGCTTCCTGGCGGAGCTCGCCGGGGCGGCGGGCCGCGTGTACGCCTTTGACATCCAGGCCTCCGCCATCGAAAGCACGGCGGAACGCCTGGCGGAGAGCGGGCTTTCCTCCCGCGTCACGCTGCTGAACACGGGGCATGAGCATATGGCGGAACATATCAGGGAACCGCTCCGCGCGGTGATGTTCAATCTCGGCTGGCTTCCGGGCGGCAACAAGCAGATCACGACTCAGTGGGAGACGACGCGCCGGGCGCTGGAGCAGGCGCTTTCCCTGCTGATGCCCCTGGGCGTGTGCACCGTGTGCGTTTATCCGGGCCACGCTTCCGGGGAGGAGGAGAGGCAGCGCCTGACCGAGTATCTGGCGTCCCTCCGGCCGCAGGAGTATAACGTGCTGCATGAAAAATTCCTCAACGCGGGCGCCTTTGCCCCGGAATGCTTTGTCATCCAGCGCATGGAGTAAAAAGACGGACAGGCGGAACAGCCTGTCCGTTTTCCTTTTTGTTCGCCTTGCAATGGCCGGAGAAAGAAATTATAATGAAGCCGGATCAAAAAACAGGAGGACGTCACCGTGAACGTAGCGCAGCTGGCGGAACAGCTTCGGCGGGATACACAATTCATGAAGGATGTCACGCGCTGGGAGGTCATTCCCGCGCGGGAAGCCCGTACGCTGCCTTTTCCCTCCTGCCTGGACGAGCGGCTGAAGCCCGTGCTGGCCGCCAGGGGGATCCACGCGCTGTACACCCACCAGGCGCACAGTGTGGAAGCGACGGCCCGGGGTGAGAACGTGACCGTGGTCACGCCGACGGCGTCCGGCAAGACCATGTGCTATAACCTGCCCGTGCTGTCCGCGATCCTGAAGGATCCGGACGCGAGAGCGCTCTATCTTTTTCCGACCAAGGCCCTTTCCGCCGACCAGGTGCACGAGCTGTACGAGATGATCGAGGAAATGGGTGTGGACATCAAGACCTACACCTATGACGGGGATACGCCCGCGGCGGCGCGCAAGGCCGTCCGGCAGGCGGGGCATATCGTGGTCACGAACCCGGATATGCTGCATTCCGGCATCCTGCCGCATCATACCAAGTGGGTCAAGCTGTTTGAGAACCTTCGGTATATCGTGATCGATGAGATCCACAGCTACCGCGGCGTTTTCGGCAGCAACCTGGCGAATGTGCTCCGCCGGCTGATGCGCCTTTGTGAGTTCTACGGCAGCCATCCGCAGTTCATCCTCTGCAGCGCGACCATCGCGAACCCGAAGGAGCTGGCGGAAACGCTGATCGGGCGCCAGGTCACCCTGATCGATGACAACGGCGCGCCGATGGGCGAGCGCCATTTCGTGTTTTACAATCCGCCGGTGATCAACCGGCAGCTGGGCATCAGGCAGGGGAGCATCCCCGTCACCCGCGCCATTTCCGGCATGCTGCTGCGCAACGGCATTCAGACGATCACCTTTGCCCGGTCCCGGCTGACGGTGGAGGTGCTGACCCGCTACCTGAAGGACATGGTGCGTGACCCGCTGGGCAACGCGGGCCGCGTGAGGGGCTACCGCGGCGGGTATCTGCCGACGGAGCGGCGGGAGATCGAGAAGGGCCTGCGGGCCGGGCAGGTGGACGCGGTGGTGTCCACCAACGCGCTGGAGCTTGGCATCGATATCGGCGCGCTGGACGCCTGCGTGCTGTGCGGCTATCCGGGTACGATCGCCAGCGCCTGGCAGCAGGCGGGGCGCGCAGGCCGCAGAAAGGGCACCAGCATCGTGTTCTTCGTGGCGTCCAGCGCCGCCATCGATCAGTATATCGTCACGCATCCGGATTATTTTCTCCGGCAGAGCCCGGAGAATGCCCTGCTGAATCCGGACAACCTGTATATCCTGCTGAGCCACTTCAAGTGCGCCGCCTTCGAGCTGCCCTTTGAGGACGGGGACGGCTTCGGCAACGCGCCGGCGCCGGAGGAGCTTCTCGGTTATCTGAGCGAGGAGGGCATCCTGCACCATGTGGACGGCCGGTATCACTGGTCGGCGGAGGATTTCCCCGCCAGCGAGATCTCCCTGCGGTCCGCCGCGGCGGAGAACTTTGTGATCATTGATATCACGGACCCGGCGCATCACCGCGTGGTCGGGGAAATGGACCGGTTCACCGCGCCGATGCTGCTGCACGAAAACGCCATTTATATGCATGAGGGCCGTCAGTACCAGGTGGAGAAGCTGGACTTTGACGCCTGCAAGGCCTTTATCCGTGCGGTGGATACCGGCTATTATACCGACGCGGACCTGAACATCAACCTGAGCCTGCTGGATATCGAAAAGCAGGAGCCGCACTCCCGGGGCGGCATCACGGCGCTGGGCGAGATCAAGGTGACCGCGCTGGTGACCATGTTCAAAAAGATCCGCTTCGATACGCATGAGACGCTGGGCTTCGGGCATGTGAGGCTGCCGGAGACAGACATGCACACCTCCTCCATGTGGTGGACGCTGCCGGAGGACCTGGCGAACGCTGTGCCGAGCGATACGCTGAAGAACGGCATGATGGGCGTCGCGAACCTGCTGAGGATCGTGTGCCCCCTGTACCTGATGTGCGCCCCGCAGGACATCGCGGTGGTCTATCAGGTCAAGAGCCCGATCACCGACCAGCCGACCGTGCTTCTGTACGACAACTGCCCCGGCGGCATCGGCCTGTCCCAGAAGGCTTACGGGATGCGGGACCTGCTGCTGAGCAAGGCGCTGCAGGTGGCGCAGGACTGCGGCTGCAAATACGGCTGCCCCTCCTGCGTGGGCCCGGTGGGCGAGATCGGTGAGGACGGGAAAAAGACGGCGATCTGGCTTCTGAAGGAGCTGACGAAATGAATCTGCGGGACAAGCTCCGCGCCGTGGGCGGGAGCTCCGGAAAACAGCAGAATGAACAGCGGCAGGCCACAACGGACTGCCGCCATTTTGCCGTGTACCGGGACGCGGAGGAGTTCCCGGGGGCGTCGGAGGTGACCCGGGACACCCTGGCCATGATGACCGGGGCGGAGCTGCCGGAAAACTTTGACCCGAAAAGGATCCTGTATCTGGATACGGAAACGACCGGGCTGGGCGGCAGCGGCACCGTCGCCTTCCTGGTCGGCATGGGCTTTCTGACGGACAACGGCTTTGAGGTGCATCAGTTCCTGATGCGCGACTATCCGGAGGAGCCGTACCTGCTGCGCCATGTGGCCGGCGGCCTGGGGAAGTTCGACGTGCTGTGCACCTTCAACGGCGCCACCTTTGACGTGCCGCTGCTGGAGACCCGTTTCCTGATGAACCGCATGGACCGCTCCTGCCTGGACCTTCCGCACATCGACCTGCTGCAGCTGTGCAGGCGGCTCTGGAGGCTGCGCCTCGGCCGGTGCAACCTGGGCCGGCTGGAGGAGATCATCCTGGGCAAGCCGCGCGTGGACGACCTGCCGGGAAGCGAGGTGCCCCAGCGCTACTTTACCTATCTGAAAACAAGGCAGGACTCCCTGCTGGAGGACGTGCTCGCGCATAACGCGCAGGATATCGCCAGCCTCTGCGTGCTGCTGACGCATATGTCGGAAATGTATCTCCATCCGGAAAGGATCCGCTTCAGCGAGGACGTCTACTCCATGGGCAGGGCGCTGGAAAAGCGGCAGTATACGGAGCGCGCGCGCCTCTGCTACCGCCTGGCACGGCCGGGCAGGATGGGGGACGCGGCGGGAGAGGCGCTGGCCCACAGCTATCGGCGGGCCGGAGAGCGGGAGGAAGCCGCGGCTGTCTGGCGGGAAATGATCGAACAGCGGCGGGGCGGGGTCAAGCCCTATGTGGAGCTGGCCAAGTACTGTGAGCACGTCCGGCGGGATATTCCCGCCGCGCTGGAGCTGACGGAAAAGGCGCTGGCCCTGCTGAGCGAGATCACGCTCCGGGAGGATGTTACTGTACAGGAAACCAAAAATGAGGTACAATACCGCTATCAACGCTTGAAACGCAAGCTGAAGGAGCTGTAATTCATGGGACTGATGACATCGTTCAAGGCAAACAAGGCGCACCGTCTCCAGCAGAACGGAAAAATACAGGAGGCGATCAGCCTTTACGAGGAGTGCTTCAGCGAGGGACTGAATGAAGCGCGCTACGTCCTGTCGTACGCCGTGCTGATCATCCGGGACGGGCAGTATCAGAAGGCGAAGGATTTTCTGGTCAAGCATCAGAAGGCGCCGGGCATGACGGGCGATTACAGACAGAGGCTGATCGTGGATTACGCGGTCTGCTGCTTCCGGCTGGGAGAGGTGGACAAGGGCATCGCCAAGATGGAGGAGCTGCAGCGCAAGGGCGCTTCCGGCGCGATCTATCAGACGCTCGGCTATCTGTATGTGGAGAAGTACGATCTGGCGAACAAGCCGGACTTTGCCGCTGCCGCCGCGGAGGCGGAGGCGGCCGTGACGGAGACCGCTCCGGAAACGGAGCCGGCTGCCGCGGAGGAAGACGCCGGAAGCGCGGCTCCCGCCCTGACTCCGGAAGAGCAGTGGCAGGCCGGCGCGCAGAAAGCGCTGGAATACAACCAGGCGGCGGTGGAGTACGATGACGAGGATCCGATCTGCCTGGACAATCTCGCCCAGACCTGGTACCGCGTGATGGGGGATAAGGAGCAGGCGAAGCCCTGGTTCGAGAAAGCCCTCGCGGTCAAGGACAACCAGATCGACACGCTGTATTTCCTGAGCCGGTATGATCTGGAGAACGGAGACCGCGCGGCGGCGCTGGAAAAGCTGGAAAAGGCGGCTGAAGGCCGTTTCTCCCCGCTGAATTACTGCACCCGGGACAATATTCTCGCGGAGATCGCCGCGCTGAAGGGAGAGGCCTGAGATGCCCGGGGATTTTGAAGTATATCAAAGCGCCGGCTCCGACGGGCCGACCGCGGTGCTGAAGAAGAAAGAGAAGGTCAAAAAGCCTTTGTGGAAGGAAATTCTCGAGTGGGTGCTGACCATCGTGATCGCCGTGGCGGCCGCGCTGGTGATCCGTTCCTTTATCTTTGAGCCCGTGAAGGTGGACGGGCATTCCATGGACGATACCCTTTCCGACGGCGAGATCATGCTGGTGTCCAAGTATGACTACGGCTCCGTATGGCTGACCTTTCCCTGGCAGGATGACAACACCAAGGAAAACGCGCCGCGCTTTGCCGTGGGCACCAAAGATCCGGAGCGGTTTGACGTGGTGATCTGCCGGTATCCCGGCCGGGGAGACACGAACTTTGTGAAGCGGATCGTGGGGATCCCCGGGGACGAGCTGTACATTGAGGACGGCTACCTGTATGTGAACGGGGAAAAGCAGCCGGAGGAATACGTGAGCGACGGATACCGCGTGCGGGGCGGCAGCAACG
>JAEEGL015768555.1_pt1 | contig 11874 bp, 7 predicted proteins | sample 9134231 | NCBI WGS metagenome assembly JAEEGL01 (sample SAMN16246548, study PRJNA631951) | gut metagenome | biome: gut microbiome; feature: rumen; material: fiber-attached | host: Bos | place: Iran: Karaj | collected 2018-10 | reverse complement strand
GGGGCAGGAGAGCCGCGAAAATCCAGTCCGCACTGTCGACAACCTCCTGGTTGTCCTTCGCGACGGTGACAATGTCCGGAAAGGCTTTTTGCAGCGCGGCAGCCCGCTCCCTGTTCCGGGGCGATACCCAGATGTGAAGGTTCGGGATGCCTGCCGTGCAGAAGCCGGTGACCAGGGAAGAAGAGATGATGCCGGTTCCGATAAATCCGAGTTTCATAAGGATATCCTCCGTTTCATTCAGTATGCCGCAGACAGTTGGGATACGGTAAAGACCGCACGCTTTATTATATCACAGGAAAGCGGCACAGTTGCGGAAAAATGCTGATGATGAGCATCGGAAAATGGTAGAAGCCCGTATGGTTTGACATACGGGCTTCTATGATGGGGGTATTTGAAAACCGAAATGGTGTAAATCTGCAAAACCTTTATCTGTTCCTACCATAGCACGAAAAATGGCATTTGAAAAACAGGAGTTTTTGGATAGATCTACAAGCTGTATCTTGTCATACGTGTTGGCAAGCAAACAGATTTCCGATATAATGAAATCAGCAGAATCCGGAAGGGAGGAGACGGATATGACTACAAACCAGCAGATGTTTCTCTATGCTGTGGAGGAGATGAACTTTACCAGGGCCGCGGAGCGGGCTTTTGTGACGCAGCAGTGTCTCAGCGACCACATCCGGCGCCTGGAGAAAACCTATAATGTGAAACTGTTTGACCGGGCTCCCAGGCTTAAGCTGACGAAAGCGGGAGAGATCCTTTACGCGTCCCTGATGGAGATCCAGAAGATCGAAAACCATGTGGAGCAGACTATCTCCGAGAATTCCCGGGATGTCAGCGGAAATATCTCTTTCGGTCTCCACATGGAGCGGACCCACCTTATTTTCCCGGAACTGTTTTCCGCCTATCACAGGGAATATCCCAACGTGAAGGTCTCCCTGATTTCCGACCAGACGCCGCGGCTGATGAGCCTTCTGGAAAACGGCCAGCTGGATATGATGCTCGGGCTGGACGTGCCGCCGCAGGAGGGGTACGCGAAGGAAAAGGTCCTGGATGAACCCGCCTATCTGTTTGCGACGGAGAAGTTCCTGAAGAGGTATATCCCGGAATGGCAGAGCGGGCAGATATGGATTTCCCCGGGAGACCTGAGCCGGATTCCGCTGTCCTGTACCTCTTACACCTGTGCCCTGACACGGCATATGGGACAGTACCTGACGGAACAGAACGTGGTTGTCCACTACATCTGCGAGATTGGCGACTACCTGACACAGCTGATGCTCTGCCGCAGGCATGAGGTCGCTTTCTTCTGTCCGGAGAGTTTCCTGATAGAGCGTGATTTTATCGAGAGCCAGAAGGGGCCGGAGGACGAGCGTGTGCGGGCCCTGCGGGTCCGGGGAATGAAGAGCCGCATCCGCGTCGAGATGGTCTACAGCTCCCATCATTATCTCCCCGGATATGCCGTAGCCTTCAAGGATATGCTGATAGAACAGTACCGCACAAGGGTGAGCGAGACGAAGCACCGGTATGAGGAGCTCGTCTCCCTGGCAGGGCAGGAAATCCCGCCGCTTCCGGCATAAAATACGGATAAATGATGTGGGAAATGCATGCACTTATATAGTTTTATTTATAAGTGTTATACAAATGAATTTATAATTTCACAAAAATCGCATAAGAACCAACTGCTGATTTTAGTACAGATCACAAGAACCGGTTCTGTACCCCGGTTCAGCTTTTGTGGAAAATTCACCAGACAGGCGGATTTTCCACTTTTTATTTATGCATTTATGACAAAATAGATTTTGTTTCACACTGTGATAAGTAAAAGTTTTTACGATTGACAAGAAAAAAGCGCTGAGATATACTTCATTCATATTCGGGACAACGAGATATGATTGCAGGTTATACATTTGCATAAATAAGGGGAAACAGGAGGATTTGGATATGTCGTATATTGATGAAGTCTATGAGAGAATCGTAAAGGACAACCCGGAGCAGAAGGAATTCCACCAGGCTGTCAAGGAGTGGCTCGAGTCCGTCCGCATGGTCGTTGAGGCCGATGAGGAGAAATATAAGAGAGATAATCTCATTGAGAGAATGATTATCCCGGACCGCCAGTTCTGCTTCCGCGTCAACTGGATGGATGACAACGGCAATATCCAGACCAACAACGGATACCGTATCCAGAACAACAACGCCATCGGACCGTACAAGGGCGGACTTCGCTTCCACCCGACCGTAAACCAGGGCATGATCAAGTTCCTCGGCTTTGAGATGGTATATAAGAACGCCCTGACCGGCCTTCCCATCGGCGGCGGCAAGGGCGGATCCGACTTTGACCCGAAGGGCAAGTCCGAGCGCGAAGTCATGCGTTTCTGCCAGGCCTTCACCCGTGAGCTCTTCAAGTATGTAGGCGCGGATATCGACGTTCCCGCCGGTGATATCGGCGTCGGCGGCCGTGAGATCGGCTACATGACCGGAGAATACAAGAGACTGACCAATACCTACGACGGAACATTTACCGGCAAGGGCGTAGGATACGGCGGCTCCCTGGCGAGAACAGAGGCAACCGGCTACGGCCTCCTGTACTTCACTGAGGCAATGCTGAAGGATCACGGCACATCCATCCGCGGCAAGCGCGTGGTTGTCTCCGGTGCCGGAAACGTTGCCATCCACGCCATCGAGAAAGCCCACGATCTGGGCGCCAATGTTGTCACCTGCTCCGATTCCAGCGGATGGATCTATGATCCGGCCGGCATCGACGTCGCCCTGCTGAAGAAGGTGAAGCTCGAGAACCGCGCCCGCCTGACCGAGTATAAAGAGCACCGCGATCACGTGGAATACTACGAGGGCAAGGGTGTCTTCACCACCAAGGCTGACATCGTCCTTCCGTGCGCAACCCAGAACGAGATTGATATCGATTCCGCCAAGGCCATGGTTGAGAACGGCGTCTACGCTGTCGTCGAGGGCGCCAACATGCCTACCACCCTGGATGCCACCGAGTATCTGCAGAAGAACGGCGTTATCCTCATCCCCAGCAAGGCTTCCAACGCCGGCGGCGTGGCAACCTCCCAGTTTGAGATGTGCCAGAACTCCGAGCGCCAGTACTGGACCTTCGAGGAGGTTGACGCGAAGCTCAAGAGAACCATGGAGAACATTTACCACAATATCGCTGCTGCAACCAAGGAATACAACCTGGGCAACAACTATGTCGCAGGCGCCAACATTGCAGCTTTCAAGACCATTGCGAACGCTATGATCGCACAGGGCGTATAACTGATTCCTGTTAGGGACAATTGCAGAATTGGCCCATTAACCCCAGAAAAAGCGGTGACTCCCGGAAAACCGGGATCACCGCTTTTTTTTATTCGCCGCTCATTTCTCTGTTGATAAACTCAATGACTTCGTCGGGATTCAGGCCGTGGACCATGCAGGCTTCCGTCAGGGATTCATAGGCGGAGGAACCGCAGCCCACGCAGTGCATGCCGACCGTGAGAAGGAGCGGCACAACCTCCGGGTATGTCCGTACGAGCTCTCCGATCAGCATGTCGCCGGTGATTTTGGTGTTCCCGGTAAATCCCTTCTTTTTGACTTCCAGGTCGGCGAACATGGCTTTTCTGTCCTCCTCCGGGCTGCCCGCCTCAGTGAGGCCGAAGGTGTTTTCCAGGACAGCCTCGATGTTGGCGGAGAAATTCGCCGGCATCTTCGGGCCGACGGTGATTTTTCTCACGCCAAGCCACAGAAGGGCGAAGAGCGCCATGACATCCGTATCCCGGACGCAGGAGAGGCTCCAGGTAAAGGGAAGATCGTTGATATCCTCCAGGCCGAAAAACTCCATCTGCTTCCGGGCGATGGTGATGAGGGAGTACACATCCCGGACTTCGCCGGCATCCAGGACTCGCGGGATTCCCAGGATATCGCCGAGGGAAAGGCTGTTGAAGCGGAACTTGATGTCCCCGGCGGTCAGGATGATGACGCCGCGGGGAAGGTTTTCGGCAAATTCCGTATAATAATCGCCCGCGTCCGAACCGCAGTCACTTCCGGCGATCACCGCGAATTTCCGGATGGCGCCGTCCCGCACGTGGGAAGAAATCATGCCGGAAAGACCGTCCATCTGCCGGCGGGCGAACCCGCCGATGATAAAGCCCTTATCCTCGTCCGCGAGGGCGGGGCTTTCCTTTGCCGCGGCGATCAGGGGCGAGAAATCCTTCTTTCCGTCTTCGCCGGCTGTGATGTGGGTGCAGCCGGGAACGCCGGCGCATCCGGTGGTGAAGAGGCGGGATTTCACTTCCTCCGGTACCGGATAAAGCACGGGGGAGGTGACAAGGACCGGCCCGGCAAAGTCCGCGAACACGGCAGCCTGGTCGGAAGATCCGGCTCCCAGGTTCCCGGAAAGATTCCGGTATTTCTTCAGATGGGGATAGCTGTGGGCGGAGGAATTCCCGGCGAAGGTATATACGTCGATGCCGGTATCCTTTGTCTGCTCCAGGAGGGACGCCAGGTCGCAGAGGTTCTCCCCGGCGACCAGGATGCCGGGATTGCCGCAGGCCCCGGTGTCAATGCGGGTGATCTCCGGATTGCCCAGGACCGAGGTCCTGGCGCTGTCCAGGAGGGCCATGGCGGAAAGGCCTGTGCGTCCGGCCTCCATCAGGAGGTTGAACAGCGGGTTGAAGGTGACAGCCTCATTCAGCGTCGCTGCCAGGGAGGATTCCACAAAGCGGGCAATCTCACTGTCTTCCTTCCCGAATTCCTTCGCCTCCAGAATACAGGATGAAATTCCCGTGAGCGCCTGCAGGAGCAGGGAGAGGAGGCTTTCCATGTCCTCCACGCCGGAGAGAATATTTACCTCCGGGGAGGCGGCCCGGGCGGCGTAATTGCCCTCGCTGCCGTCCCAGAGAGCCGCGGGGGGAAGCCCCGTGACGTCTGAAAGCTGCAGGAAAAGAGTTCTCTTTTCGTCTATGGTCCGGGTGATGCGGGCGGTAAGGCGCGCCGCGTCATAGTTGACGTCCGGCGAGGCGAGGATGAGATTCTCCGCCAGCATATAGTCGATGCTTTCCGGGACATCGCGGCTCTCACCGCGAAGCCTGGAAGCGATGGCTGCCGTTCCCCTGGTCACGTAGGAGAGGAGCTTTCGCAGGGAAGCGGCCTCTGTATTTTTTACGTCATTCATCGGATGGTTCCTTTCTTTCTTCCGCCGGGGCCGCCTGGGCTTCCGGCTCTTCCAGAATATTAAACGCGATGCGGATCTTGAAGAGATCCCCGTCGATAATAATGTCGAAGGTGCCGTTCATCAGGGTAGTCAGGCTCTTGGCGATGGAGAGGCCGAGACCGCTGCCCTCGGTGGATCGGGAGACATCCCCGCGCACAAACCGCTCTGTCAGCTCATCGGGATTGATGTTCAGCTGATTTGCGGAAATGTTCTTGATGGTAAAGACCGCCTGGTCAGCGATGGCCGTTTCCCCGCCGTCTGTGCGCTCCGCAGCTGCCTGCAGGGCTTCCATGGAAGCCTTCTCCCGGACAATGTCGACGTAGACCCGGCTGTTTTCAAGCGCGTACTTGCAGACGTTGTTGTAGACATTTTCCAGCACACGGAAGAGGCTTCGCCCGTCCGCCATAACCATCATCTTTTCTTCCGGAGCGTGGAGTATCAGGTCCAGATGCCGTGCCTCGATGCGGTCCTCGAATTCGCCGTTGGTCTGCTGCACGAGGGCGACGATGTTCAGCGGCATCATCTCCAGGCGCACGTTGCCGGAGCTGACCTTCGACGCTTCCACCAGGTCTTCCGTCAGCGTCTTCAGGCGCTGGGACTTCTGGTCCAGGACCTCCAGGTAGGAAAGGACCTTCGGGTCGGTGATATTTTCCCGCTTGATGAGGCCCACATAATTGATGATGGAGGTGAGGGGCGTCTTGATGTCGTGGGAGACGTTGGTAATCAGGTCCGCCTTCAGGCGCTCGCTCTTCACCTGCTCCTGCAGGGCCGCCTCAAGGCCGGAGCTGATATTGTTGAGACCCTCAGCCAGGGCCTGCTCCTGGTAACTCATGTCCGTGATGTCGATCTTATAGCTGGTTTCCCCGGAGGAAAGCCGTCCCACGGCTTCCACGAAGCGGTCCATCTCCACCGCGTGGCGGAACAGGAGATAGAAGACCCACAGGTTGAACAGGGCCAGCGCCAGGATGACAGCCGCCGTCAGCAGGTTGATGACCAGATCATCCAGGTAAACACGTTCCCTGACAAACCGGATGAGCAGGATGAGGCCCGTGTTGACCGCCGCGTAGCCCGCGGCGCTGAGGACGAGCCGTCCCTTGAAGCTCTGTTTCCGGTTCAGGTAGGACATCTTCTTCACAAAACGGCAGCAGAGACTGCTGCTCCAGAGGACGCCCGCCTTATATCGGCGGAGCATGCTGAAAAATGTCAGCAGAAGCCCCAGGTAAATGATCGCGTAATAAACCGCCCTGTCGCTGGTCTCCCAGGATTCCGCCGGCAGGGTGACGTGTCCGAGCTTGATGATGACATAGCGCCCGATGAGCAGCATGCCTCCGGTCACGATGGCGAAGAACAGAAGACCGACCTCCGTCGGGTTCTGATCCTCCCGGTGCAGGTGGATCTCCCTGTCCTCGTCGGTATGGCCGGACACAATGATCAGGTAGGCAAGGGTGAGGAGCGCCATAAGGCCGCCGACCACCACCATGACAAAGCCGACGATGTAGAAGTTCTGCATCGCCCGGTATTCGTAATTGGCCCTGGCATAGTTGTCCTGCTCCGGGAACCGGGTATCCACCGCCAGCAGCAGGTAGAATTCATTGCCCTCGTAGGGATTGTTGGCCGCCAGCGCGGGGATTGTATTCAGCGTGATGGACTGCAGGTTCGTGTCGTAGAACACGGAATTGCCGGGAAGATAGGCGTATTTTCCGTAATCGTGCACATTGTCCGGCGTAAGTTCCGGGTCATTGGAAAATACGTCCGTTGCCTGGTTTTTCGGGTCCCGGTAGGCGATTTTGAAGTGGAGGTTTGACTTGTTGACGATCAGATGGTCCTGCACCGCGTAGTAGTCGTGCAGGGCGTCCATGATCTGCAGGGCGGTCCCCTCCAGGCGGCTCCGGGTCATATTGGGCACGAAATCCTCGTACACCGTCTCCGGGTCCGCGATACTCCACATCACATAGCCTTCCCGGTTTTCCAGCACCTTTTCCGGAAGCGCCCCGCGGGTATAGCTGAAATCCTCGCGGATCTGGTATCCCCGGCTCTCCAGGTAGGTGATGAGATCCTTCAGGTTGTAGTCCACTATGTCCGACGGACCGTACATCATCCGCAGGGCGCGGCTGTCCACCGCCGCCGCCCGGTCCATCGCGAAGGTATCGCTGTACTTGATGTAGCGGAAAATGTTGTTGAGGTCCGCGTTGACCTGCCTGTTGAACTCCGGGGTGTCCTCATAGCGGACATTCTTCACGCGGGTGATTCCCACGCCCAGATTGTCGTTCAGGTACAGCGTTCCCACGCCGAAGAGGGCGATCATCAGGAAAAAGAGATGCAGTACGCTGGCAATCTGTTTCCGGAGCCGCAGGGGCAGCACGGGTATGTGACGTTCCATTACTGTTTTTCCACCTTATAGCCGACGCCCCAGACAACCTTCAGGTACCGCGGCTCTCTCGGGTTAATCTCGATCTTTTCGCGGATATGGCGGATATGCACCGCCACCGTGTTGTCGGCGTCAATAGCTTCCTCATTCCATATTTTCTCGTAGATTTCGTCGATGGAGAACACCTTGCCGGCGTTGCGCACCAGCAGGAGAAGGATGTTGTACTCGATGGGGGTGAGCTTCACCAGCTTGCCGTCCACGAACACTTCCTTATTCTCATCATTGATCTCCAGGCCGCCGCACCGGAACACGTGGGTGTTCTCCGTGCCGTCCAGGTTGCCCAGCTGGGTGTATCGGCGGAGCTGGGACTTCACCCTGGCCACCAGTTCCAGCGGGTTAAAGGGTTTGGTAATATAGTCATCCGCCCCGATGTTCAGGCCGAGGATCTTGTCCGTATCTTCGGACTTCGCGGACAGGATGATGATCGGGATACTGCTGGTTTCACGAACCTTCATGGTGGTCCGGAGCCCGTCCAGCCCGGGCATCATCACATCAAGGATCATCAGGTTGACTTCATTGTCCTTCAGGAGGTCCAGCGCTTCCTGTCCGTCATAGGCCTTCAGGATGCGGTAGCCTTCCCCGTTGAGATAGATCTCGATCGCTTCCACGATCTGTCTGTCATCGTCGCAAACCAGTATTGTCTGCATGATTCACCTCTTATCTTTCTGCACAGAGTGCATATTTGCGCATCTTCTATTTTATCCCAAGAGCAGGCTTCTTGCAAGGTGAGAACCTTTCGGGGATCCTAAGGGAAAGTGACAGAAATGTGAAGCTATTGTGAAATATTCCTTTGAAATAAAAAACCCGGTTGTTTTCAAAAAAGTCATGGTGTATAATACGATAGCTGTAAAGCATGACGGGTAAAGAAACCGGGAGGACAGAAAAACCTATGAAGAATATGAAGAGATACTGCGCTGCGTTCCTGATGAGCGCGGCGATGGCATTTTCCATGACCGCCTGCACCCCGACACAGAACAACCCCCTCCAGCAGGAGGCGGAGAGTGTCGCGGAAGCAGAGCGCCAGACCACGCCGGACGGAGAGGTATATGAGACCGTGGACGGCGCGGAAGAGAAACTGAACATGGTTGTGACGGACAATCCCAGCGTCATGGTTTCCGTCTATACCATCAATGACAAGGCGAACGGCCTCAAGCAGAACATGGACGCCGTGGACGGCGAGGAGCTGACCGCGGAAGCCCTTCTGGAGATGCTGATCACCTACAAGACCGTTGAGGAAGGCGTGAGCATCGACACCTTCGAGAACAAGGACGGGGCGATCACCCTGAAGCTCACCGACCTGGAGAAAAAGGACGACCCGCTGGTGCTTGCGGCCATCGGCAACACCTTCCTCCAGAACTTTGAGGCTGAGACCATGGACCTCTACGTCGACGGAACCCAGGTCGTGGACGACATGGTATTCATCAAGAACTACAAAGAGATGAAGTAAAAAGCTTATACAGCAGAAAGAGAGCCCCCGTTCAGCAGACGGCCGCGTGTGCGGTACATCTGCCGGACGGGGGTTCTTGCTGTCTCTACTGCCGGTTCAGCCTGCCGGGATACGTCTTATCAGGCAGCCTATTTTCTCGCCTTCAGCCACTCGGCATATTCATCCTTGATGACACGGAAGGAGCCGCCGGCCATATCGAGGATGAAGCGGTGGAATTCTTCCTCCGAAAACTTATCTTTCAGTTCTTCCCTTCCGATGTTGTACATGTCGGAGATTTCCAGGTAGCCCGTGTAATACATGAGATAGTTGCCCGGGTCGTCCACCATCGCGTAGAAAATCTCTTCCGCCACGGAAGGATCGGTGATGCCCATCTCCGTTTTCAGGAAATTTTCCACCTGCGGGATATCCCAGCCCTCATAGTTGACGCAGAGGTCCAGGTAGGCATAGATGCCCATGCTGGCCGCCTCCGAATGGGCCAGGTACAGCTTTTCTGTCTCCTTGAGTCTGTCATCCAGCCGGTACGCGTAAATCTGGGAATAGAGGCCCCAGCCCTCGGCGTAGCCGGTGGGAGTGGTGAGGTACCGGATCGGGATGTTCCCGTGCTTCCGGAAATAGACAGACTGGTACAGGTGGCCCGGATAGCCCTCGTGGGCCAGGGTCACAAACAGGTTGCCGGCCCCGTCCGAGTCCTGGTTGATATAGATGGAATTCTGCGTCTCCGTGCCGTCCAGCGCCGGGATAAAATAGAACGCCGGCGACATGATATCCTTCAGGGATTCCGGGACATATTTGATGGAATAGCTGGTATCGCCGATGTCCGGGAAATGCCCCTTTATCTCCTTTTTCAGGTAATCCAGGGCGACTTTCGGGTCCTCTTTCCCGGCGCCCGCGTCAAATGTCCGGTCAAAAATGCCCGAATCCAGCATGTATGACTTGGAGATCGCCTCATAGTCTGACTGGATCCGCTGGTAAATGCGGTCTTTCAGCTCCTCAGGAGTGGAATCGGTCGCAACGGTGGAAGCGATGAAATAGGCGAAATACTCTTTCCCGCGCGGGAAACCGGCGAGCCCGAGATGGTTTGTGCCGCGGCCCTTGAGCTTCTCCAGCTCCTCGGAAAGCTTTTTGTAGGCGGGAATCAGGTTTTCCTCCACGGCCTTTTCCATGCGGTCTACATAGTCCTGCTTCTCCTGTTCCGTCAGGTCAGGGAATGCTTCCAGTTTCTCGGGAAGGGACGTGACCAGGATGTTGTCCTTTGCCGGCACAAAATACGGGTCGCAGGAGGCTATGATCCGGTCCAGGGCCTTGTCGTCCGGAGCAAGCCCGGCGTCGGCGATATCATTTTCCAGGGAAATGATGTCGTCGAAGTATTCGTCTATCATCTCCACGTACCGGATGGAAATGTCAATGTCTTCTTTCGTGTCAAAGCGGTATTCGGAAATATCCACGGGCAGCTGGTTCTGCATGCCGGTCAGGGGATTCAGCGGCTGGTTGTAGAGGCAGAGCCCCACCGCGGTCATGTCTGTCTCCAGCGCGTCCAGAAGCATTTCCCGGGTCAGCTTCTGCTCGTCCGTGAGTAAGTTTTCGTTGAAATTCCGGCAGGTTTCCAGGTCCGGCTCCAGGCTCTCCCGGTCTTCCTCCTCCGTTGTCGGGGAAATGTCGGGAAATGCGGGCTCGCTTAAGTCAATGCCGAAATTCTCCGGGTGCTCCAGCAGGAAGTGGGTGGTGAGGAGGTTCATCTCCAGGGATTCCTTGAAAACCCGGTCGCAGAAAGCGTCGAAATCCTTCTGCACCTTTTCCTTTTCCGCCGGCGTCGCCTTCTCGGCTGCCGCCTGCTTTTCCGCGGCCACAGACTCCGCTTCGCTGGCCGCCCGGGCCAGGGACTCCTGCCTTGCCGCCTCCGCGGATTCCGCCTCTTTGGAGGCTTCCGGGGAGAGGGTGCTTTCCGCCGTCGTCTTTACTTCTCCCGCGGGGCGGGACGACGCGGTGGGATCCTTCTTTTTGCAGGATACGGTGCCGGTGAGCATCACGCAGGCCAGAATGAGCGCGGCCGCGCGGATGGTATATTTATGGGAAGAGATTAAACTCATGGAGATTCCTCCGTCCTGTGGGCAGACAATGCTGAATTAATGTATACCATTATAATATATCGTGGATTCTACTGCAAGAAGCCGGGGCGGCTTAAGGACGGCCCAAAGCGCCGCCGTTCTTGACAAAACGCCCTCGTGCGGATAGACTTGAATCATATGTTTATGGAGGAATTACCATGGAAAAGATTAAAAAACCTTACTATATTACGACGGCTATCGCCTACACTTCCGGCAAGCCGCATATCGGCAACACTTACGAGATCGTCCTCGCCGACAGCATTGCCCGCTACAAGAGGGAGCAGGGCTTTGACGTCCGTTTCCAGACCGGAACAGACGAGCACGGCCAGAAGATTGAGCTGAAGGCCCAGGAGGCCGGCGTCACCCCGAAGGAATTCGTGGACAGCGTCGCCGCCGAGATCAAGCGCATCTGGGACCTGATGAACACCTCCTACGACCGCTTTATCCGGACCACCGACCCGGACCACGAGATCCAGATCCAGAAGATTTTCCGGAAGCTCTATGAGCAGGGGGATATCTACAAGGACAACTACGAGGGCCTGTACTGCACGCCCTGCGAGTCCTTCTGGACCCAGTCCCAGCTTGTCGACGGGAAATGCCCCGACTGCGGCCGCCCGGTGAAGCCGGCGAAGGAGGAAGCGTACTTCTTCCGCATGAGCAAATACGCTGACCGCCTGATCGAGCACAT
>JAEEGL015430729.1_pt1 | contig 11874 bp, 9 predicted proteins | sample 9134231 | NCBI WGS metagenome assembly JAEEGL01 (sample SAMN16246548, study PRJNA631951) | gut metagenome | biome: gut microbiome; feature: rumen; material: fiber-attached | host: Bos | place: Iran: Karaj | collected 2018-10 | reverse complement strand
TCCGCCGCGTCGGTCACGGAGCAGCCGTCGGTAGCCTCATCGGGGAAGGCGTCGCGCAATGCAGCACCAATGGGAGGAGTGGAGAAATGCTCCACGTGGGCTGCCAAATGCAGCAACTGGTGCTCGTATCGTTGGTTTTCTCTCCAAGCGGTGCTTAGCGACCTTCCAACAGATTGTGATGTTTCAAATTGTGCATTGTGAATTGTGCATTGTGCATTAGTGCCGGGGTGAACAGCAGAGACTTCAAACTGCCCATGAGTAAGCGTGCCCGTCTTGTCGAAGACCACTGTGCTGACCTGAGCCAACACATCCATATAGCTAGCTCCCTTGATGAGGATGCCCTGTCGTGATGCACCGCCAATACCGCCAAAGAATGCCAGTGGCACGCTGATTACTAGAGCACATGGGCACGACACAATCAGGAACATTAATGCGCGGTAGAGCCATGTGTGGAACTCTCCGCCAAAGAACAGCGGTACTACAGCCAGCAGCACTGCTGCCAACACTACGATAGGGGTGTAGATGCGTGCAAAACGCGAGATAAACGTCTCGGCCTTCGACTTTTTGTCGCTGGAATGCTCAACTAGGTTGATGATCTTTGATACTGTGCTTTCGCCAAAGCTCTTGGTGGTGCGCACCTTAATCACACCCGAGATGTTCACACATCCCGAAATCACCTCATCTCCTTCGCTCGCATCGCGAGGCATAGTCTCACCTGTGAGTGCCACGGTGTTGAGCGCTGTATTGCCTTCTATAACCACTCCATCGAGCGGCACTTTCTCGCCAGGCTTGATGACGATGATTTCGCCCACCTTGACCTGCTCGGGGCTAACCTCCAGCACTTTGCCGTCCCGTTCCACATTGGCAGTGTCGGGACGAATGTCCATTAGGTGTGCTATACTCTCGCGGCTCTTGCCCTCGGCATAGCCCTCAAAGAGTTCGCCCACCTGGAAGAAGAGCATTACAAACACCGCCTCAGGAAATTGCGTCTCGGCACCAGGCAGGAAACCGATGCACAGGGCGCCGATAGTAGCTATCGACATAAGGAAATGCTCGTTGAAGGCGTCGCCATGCGCCAACCCCTCGGCAGCTTCCTTGAGAGTCTCATGGCCGATGATAAGATAAGGAACCAGATAAATGAGCAGCAGTTGCCAGGTGGCAAAATTGCAAGTTTTCTCAATTATCACTGCCCCCACTAGCAACACTGCTGTGATGGCGATAAGGATTAAAGATTTCTTCAAGCTACCATGTTCGTGATGGTGTTCGTGATCATGATGGTGCTCGTGATCATGATGGTGCTCGTGAGCGCAGCAATCGCAATGTGAATGATGATTATGTGCCATAGCTCTATTATTTTTATGGCGCAAAGATAGGGTGAAGTTTCTGCAACTTGGTTGCAAATTTTGTGGATAAAGGCGTGTAGTAGCGAAAAAATGTGTACCTTTGTAAGTTTTAATGAAAAGAAAGATGACAAATAAGATTTTACCTTTTTTGGCGCTTTTGATGGTAGTTGCATTGGGCGCCTGCCGCAATTCTAATCGCCCCAGTGAGAAGGTGGGACTAGATGAGGCAAAGCTGATTTCTATAGAACAAAACAAGGGATATACAAAAGTTGAAATTACTAACCCGTGGGATACCACCACACTGCTCCACACCTATATTTTGGTGCCTCGCGACAGCGTGATGCCTAAAGACCTGCCTCAAGGCACTGTGGTAAGAACACCAATACAAAATGTGCTGGTATATTCATCGGTACATTCAAGCGTGCTTAAGGAGCTTGGTTCGTCTCAGTCCATAAAAGGCGTGTGCGACGCGCAGTATTTCAACGATGAGATGATAGCCTCAGGACTTGCCGATGGCACAATCATCGACTGCGGCAACTCTATGCAGCCCACCATAGAGAAGGTGATACAGATGAATCCCGACGCCATACTGCTTTCGCCTTATCAGAAAGCTGATTATGGCAAAATCAAAGACTTGAAGATTCCTATTATAGAATGTGCTGATTACATGGAATTTACTCCTCTAGGCAGAGCTGAATGGATAAAGTTCTATGGCGAACTGCTTGGCAAGCGCGACCTTGCTGAAAAAATCTATAACAAGGTCGTTGCCGATTACAACAATGTGAAAGGTATGGTTGAGAGCAAGAAGCTGAGTAAACCTGTCGTGCTCACCGAGAATGTGATTAGCGGAATATGGAATGTGCCAGGCGGACAAAGTTATATGGCACAGTTCATCAAGGACGCTGGAGGCAATTATCCGTGGGCTGATGACAAAAATACAGGTTCGCTCACCCTTGATTTTAATCAAGTGCTCGTGAAAGCGCAGAATGCCGACATCTGGCTGCTGAAATCTCCCGCCATCCGCACGCTTGCCGACCTAAAAGCCTCTTACTCGCTCAACGAGAAAATTAAGGCATATCAAACTGGAAATGTTTATGTGTGCGACACCAACACGAGCCACTTCTTTGACCGCTTCCCGTTTCACCCTGAGGTGCTGTTGATGGAGTATTTCAAAATTTTCCATCCCGACCAGGAGATTGACTATCAGTTGCAGTTCTTCAAAAAAATAGAAAAATAACGGCCTTGCAATGTCAAATTCAGGAACACATAGGTTTACAATAGTTACCATCGTGTTGGTGGTGCTGCTGCTAGGGTTCATGGTTGCGTGTCTGCTCTTTGGCTCGGTTGATATCGATGCCAAAGTGATTTTCTCCATTTTGATGGGAAACGATAGTGGCAACGAGGCCCTCAACACAATAGTGATGGAGTCGCGCGTGCCAATGATATTGACAGCAATTCTCGCTGGAGCGGCATTGAGCGTGAGCGGACTGCTGCTGCAAACCACCTTCAACAACCCTCTTGCCGGACCTTCAATTCTAGGAGTCTCGACTGGTGCTGGTCTTGGAGTTGCCATTGTGATGCTTGCCATGGGTGGCACTATTGGCGGCATAGCTGGCGACTCGGTTGGCGGATATATGGCGACATTGCTTGCTGCTGTCATCGGTGCTGCTGTGGTGCTGGTGATTCTAATGGTATTTGCATCTATTGTCAAAAGTTCGACGATGCTGCTGATTATGGGTATATTAGTGAGCTACTTGGCATCAAGCGTGATTTCTCTGCTCAACTCGGTGGCAACTGAGCAAGGACTTCAAAGTTATGTATATTGGGGCTTTGGAAATTTCACGGGTGTGTCGCTTGACCAGATGCCGATTTTTGCTATAATAATATTGCTTTCGCTTGTAGCATCTATGCTGATGATAAAACCACTCAACGCCTTGTTGCTAGGTACCCGCTATGCCCAGAACTTGGGCGTTAACACCCATCGCACTCGCAACATGCTACTGCTCATCACTGGCGTGCTGACTGCTGTGGTCACCGCATTTTGTGGTCCAATCGGTTTCTTGGGCCTAGTAGTGCCTCACATTGCTCGTTTGGCTCTTAACACCAGCGATCACAGCCGCTTAATGCCTGTGACGATGCTCACCGGTGCAGTGACAGCATTGTTGTGCACACTTATCAGTGTGAGTTCTCCTCATGGCATTATCCCAATCAATGCCATCACGCCCATTATTGGTGTGCCTATCATAATCTATATCATTATCAACCGTCGCAAGATTAACTATTTCAACTGATTATGGCAATACTTCAAACTCACGATATGGCGGTTGGCTTTGGGCAAGGCTGCAAGCGCACCGCTTTGCTCAAAGGACTTAATTTGAAACTTGAGCAAGGCTCACTTGTGGCTCTGTTGGGGCGCAATGGTGCTGGCAAGTCAACGCTTATCAGAGCCATCACTTGCGACAGTGCGCCCATTGAAGGCAGCGTGGAAATTGACGGCCACCCCGCTACAGAGATTACCAAGCACCAACTCTCACGACTTGTGGCACTCGTGGCAACCGAACGCATCATGGGCGGGGCATTCACCATCAGCGAACTTGTGGCATTAGGCCGTCAGCCTCATACAGGCTTCCTGGGCCGACTCAGCAAGCACGACAAAGAAGTCGTGAGCCAGTGCCTTGACGCGGTGGGAATATCGCACAAGGCGCAGCAGCATGTAGCAAACCTTAGTGACGGAGAGCGTCAGAAGGCGATGATTGCTAAGGCATTGGCACAAGAAACTCCCATTATTGTGCTTGATGAGCCAACCGCCTTCCTCGATGTAGCGAGTCGCATTGAGACAATGCAGTTGCTTCACAAGTTGGCGCACGAGCAGAACAAAGCGGTACTGCTGTCGAGCCACGACATCTCACAATCGCTGTTGCTTGCCGATGAACTATGGGTAATTACCAACGACCGTGAGGTAGTTACAGGTTCTACCGAGCAAGTGGTTATGAGTGGCGCTATGGATAGGGTGTTTGGCGACACGTCAATCTTCTTCAACAGCAACCTTTGTGATTATGAGGCCCAACTGCCCACAAGAGTAAAAGTTAAACTCCTATGTGATGATGCTAACTTGACACGGTGCATGACCAACGCCTTGCTGCGTAACGGAATTGCTATTGATGCCACTTCTCCATTTGTCCTTAATGTTGCTGCTGCCAATAAGATAACTCTACCTAGTGGCAAAATAGTGGATAGCGTGAAAGATGTTGTCGAGTTTTTCAAATAAATAGCTTATTAATACGTTTATAAATATTATGATTGATAAAGTAGAAGTTAAAATAGTGAACAAAAGCCCAAATGCTCTTCCAGCTTATAGCACAGAGCAGAGTGCTGGTATGGACCTGCGGGCGTGGCTCAGCGAACCAGTGGTGTTGCAACCAATGGAGCGCGCACTCATCCCAACGGGCATCTACATTGAACTGCCTCAGGGTTATGAGTGCCAGATTAGGCCTCGCAGCGGCTTGGCTCTCAAGCGTGGACTCACAGTGCTTAACTCTCCTGGAACCATCGACGCTGATTATCGTGGCGAGGTGTGTGTGATTCTTGCCAATCTTAGCAATGAACCACAGACCATCGAGAATGGAGAGCGTGTGTGCCAGATGGTTGTGGCAAGGCACTCTACAGTGCAATGGGTGCAGGTAGAGGAACTGGGTGCTACAGAGCGAGGTGCGGGAGGCTTTGGACACACCGGAAGTAAGTGATTTAAATCAATAAAACTGACTAATGAAGAAATTTCTCAGCATAGCAACATTAGTGTTTATCGTGATGGCTATCATGAGCCAAGCGATGGCAAAAACTGAAAAGGGTGTTACAGGCACTAAAGGCGTGTCGATACAAGACAAACGTAAGGCCGACTACATCTTTATGCAGGCCCATGTCCTTAAGGAGAGCGACAGCATTGCTGCCTATTTCGACCTTGTTAAGTATGCTCACAAGCTCGACACCACCAACACCGCAGCAGCCTTTTATTATGGCTACCTGTTGTTGAGAAAAGGCAATTCTACCGAAGCCGACACAAAACAAGGTGTAGCATTGATGAAAAAGCATGTTGATGCTCACCCCGAGGATTACCATGAGGCGACCTATTTCAGCGATGTGTGCATGGAATTGGGCTACAAAGATGTGGCACTAGAAGTGATAGAAAAGCTTGCAGAGCTTAATCCCGACAAGACAGAGGTTCAGCTGCGCTTGGCTGCGGCCTGCGTCCGTAACGAAAAATATGAGGAAGCCCTTAAAGTGTATGAACGCATCGAGGAATTTGAGGGCGAAACTGTTGAGACCGCTGCTTTTAAAGCTGCTCTCTGTTCTCAGCTAGGAGACACTTTAGGCGCTATACAGCAGATGCGAAACCTTTACAATACTGCTCCATCTAATGTTACTTATAATTTGGTGATGAGCGAGATGTTCTTGCAGTTTGAGCGACGAGACAGTGCGCTATTTTATCTTGATCGAGCTCAGGAGCTAGAGCCTAATAATGGCAATGTGTATTTCTCTAAAGCTCAGTATTATGATGCCATAGGCGACTCAATAAACTTTGATAAGCAAATCTATAATGCTCTAGTCGCGCCTGGTCTGGATGTTGACACAAAGCTTGATGTGTTGGCGCAATACACGACAACACAGCTCATGCGCAACGACTCTACCGATCGCGTTAATAACCTCTTCAAGGTGATGATTGAGCAGCATCCACTTGAGCCTAAGGTTCATGAACTTTACAGTAGGTATTTTTCTACTATAAAGGATTACAAGCATGCCGTTGAGGAGCTAGGATATGGGCTGGATTTGGATCCGACCAATGCTGAGGCTTGGCAGCGACTGATGGTTGTCAACGTGCTGGATGAGAATTATCCTAAAGCCATCGAAGCCGCTAAAAAAGCGCTGGAATATAACCCCGAGAATCTTACGCTCTACCGTTCCATAGCCCCGCTTTACTATCAGATTAAAGAATATGATAAGGCAATAGCAACCTATGACAAAGCTTTGGAAATGGTCGATAGTGTAGGTGAAAAAGAGCTATACAGCGACCTCTTGGGAGGAAAAGGCGATGTGTTTGTTGAGTTAGGCGACAGTGTTGGAGCTTACGAACTCTATGAAAAAGCATTAAGCATTTTTCCAGGTAATACGAGCGTGATGAACAACTATGCCTATTTCCTCTCGCTAAGCGAAAAGAGTCTCGACAAGGCCGAGAGCATGGCGGCTAAGGCGGTAAATGCCAATCCCAATAACGCCACTTTCATTGACACCTACGCCTGGGTGTATTTCAAGAAAAAGAATTATGACATGGCGCTGTTCTATATCAAATCGGCGATATCTAATTCTGAAGAGCCCAGTTCCGATATTATAGAGCATTATGGCGACATCCTGTATATGACTGGCGATAAGGACGAAGCGGTGAAGCAATGGGAGAAAGCGCTTGAACTCAGTCCTGATAGCGATATTTTGAAACGAAAAGTTGAAAATAAGACTTATTATGAAAAATAAAACAATGATGAGAGATTCAATTAAGATAGCGTTGTTGCTGCTGGCTATAGTAGCGCTTGCATCATGCTCAAAGAAAGTGGTGCCAATGGATGGTGACAATGGAGAAGTGACAGTGACAAGCGAGAATGTTGATATGTCGGCTTTCTATCAGGCCGATTGGCGCACTTTCAAGAGTGGCGGCAGTGTGGAGATAGGTTCGGGCAGCAAGTCGCTGAACTCATCGATGCAGATGAAGATGATTCGCAATAAGAGCATCTATGTGTCGGTGCGTCCCATGCTTGGCATTGAGGCCGCTAAGATGGTAATTAATGGCGACTCGATTTTGCTTGTTGATAAGCTGCACAAGCGTTATATTCTTGAGAAAGCGTCGCTGCTCACCAACGGCATACCAGTTACTGTGGGAGCTTTGCAAGACATCTTCCTGGGGCGTGCGTTTGAGTTAGGCAAAGGATCGTTGACACAAGAGCTGAAAGATGACTTCACAATTTCGGTGAAGGACAACAAGGTTGTCTTGACGCCTAAAAACCAGTTTAAGGGTTTTGATTATAATTTTGTCTATGACGGCCGCAACAACATAGTGTCGCTCAATGTTATCCCAAGTAGTGCAGGGACTTCGACCTATAGCGTGACTTACAGTAAAGTTCAAGGTAGCGTGGCAGGAAAAGTTGCTGGTGAGGCCAGCGTGTCAACTAAGCTAAACGGCAATTCCTTGAAGCTTAATCTGGAATATAAGGACATGCAGTGGAATGAGAGTTTCACCATCGACACCAATATTCCTAAGAACTACAAGCGCATAGAAGGTAAGGATATAATGAAACTGCTAGGCGGAAGCTGATATAGCATGATTACAATAGAAAAATATAATCCACTGAGCAAGCAAGAGTGGGATGATGCCGTGAGATCTTCACGTAACGGCACCTTCCTGCACCTGCGCGACTATATGGATTATCACAGCGACCGCTTTGTCGACTTCTCGCTGATAGCACGTAATGAGGGCAAGATAATTGCAGTGTTGCCCGCTTGTCGTGAAGGTAAAAAATTGTATAGTCACCGCGGACTCACCTACGGCAGTTGGCTGGTTCCACTTCGTCATTTTGATGTCACAACTATGATGGAGGTGTGGGACGCTTCGGTGCAGTTTCTTCAAGATGAAGGCATTGAGGAGATTATTTATAAACCAGTGCCACACATTTATCACCGCTATCCTTGCGAGGAAGACCTGTATGCCATCTTCAGGGCTGGCGGTGTGCTAGTAGAGAGCAACATCTCTACGACAATCGACCTTGACGAGCCCCTGCCCTTTGACCGTGGCAACAGGCATAATGTGAATTTGGCAGTCAAGAGTGGGGTAGAGGTGGCTCAGTCAAGCGATTGGCATGGATATTGGGCAATGCTCGATGCCTTGCTCATGGAAAAATATAACAGACATCCCGTTCATTCTATCGAAGAAATATTGCTCCTGCGCTCTCGTTTTCCTGAGAACATCAAGCTCTACACAGCAAGTCTTGGCGGTGAGTTGCTGGCTGGTGTGGTGATGTACTGTTGCGGTGACGAGGTCGCACATTGCCAGTATATCGCTTCAACCGAGCAGGGCCGCCAGCTCAAGGCATTGACCTTGCTCTTTGACAATCTTATCAAGGAAGCATCGCAAGCTGGCTATCGTTATTTCGACTTCGGAATTTCTACTGAGAATGGCGGTCTGTATCTCAACGAAGGCCTTGTGCGCCAAAAGTGCCGTTTGGGTGGTAGAGGCATAGTTTACCAAGTGTTTAAAATTGAGTTATAAGTGCTTCTCAACCTTTAACCAATAACCGATAACCAATAACCATAATAAATGAGCAAGCGTGAAGGATTATCTAAAGTGATACTCAAGGCGATGGGCATTTTTGGAGGTGTTCAGGTCTTGACTATATTGTGCTCGATAGTCCGCACTAAGCTTGTGGCATTGTGGATAGGTCCGTTTGGAGTTGGACTTTTTGGCATCTACAATCAGGCGCTTGAGAGGATGAACACCGCAACCAATCTGGGTGTGCGCAACAGTAGTGTGCGCGACATCTCTCAAGCTGTGGAGCAACGCGATGATTCACTTATTTCTCGCATCATTACTGTGGTGCGCCGCTGGTCGTTATGGCTTGGATTGGGTGGGGCATTGATTACAATGGGCATGTCCCCGTTTCTTAGTCATTTCTCATTTGGTGACTATACACACGAGTGGCACTTTGTGGCCCTAGCGATTGCGGTATTGTTTATGGCGTTGACCAATGGCGAATATGCCGTGCTGCAAGGCTTGTCGAAACTCAAACGCTTGGCCCGAGTCACGGTGAGTGGTGTGCTTGGTGGGCTGTTTATCTCAATTCCTTTGTTCTATTTCCTTCGAGAGGATAGTGTGCTACCATCAATAATAGCCTATGCGTTGTGTGTGGTGGTAGCGGCGTTTATTTATAAAGACAAGGAGTATCCTCCTGCTGAGGTCGCACCTCGAGATGTTGAGCGAATGGGAGCGGGCTTTATCAAGCTTGGCGTGTTTATGACGCTTGGCACATTTGTGGCGATGCTTGCCTCCTATGCCTTTGTGTCTTGGCTCAATAATTATAGTGACACCGATACTGTAGGCTTTTACCAGGCGGGCTATACACTAATCAACAAATATGCTGGCTTGGTGTTTGCTGCCTTAGGCATGGAGTTCTATCCACGCCTATCGCGTGTGGCAAATAGTGCACGCCGCATACGTGTTTTTGTGTCTCAAGAGATTAATATTGCCTTTATGGTGCTCACGCCATGTTTGCTGGCTTTCATCCTGCTGCGTTCACAACTGGTGTGGTTGCTTTACAGCAAGGAGTTTGAAGTAATTATCACCTATATCTCTTGGGGTGTGGTAGGAACCGTGTTGCGTGCCATTTCGTGGTGCATGGCATTTGTGATGCTGGCAAAGGGTGATGGCAAGACATATCTTATCACCGAGTCGCTGAGTGCCATTATGGGGCTGGCTCTTAATATTGTGTGCTACATTTGGTGGGGTGTTGATGGCTTGGGTTATGCTTATCTTGCGTGGTATGCCATCTACACTATTATTGTTGGAGTGGTATATTTCAAGGTCTACCATCTCACTTTGAGCGTCAAGTGCTATCGCAATTTGGTTGCCACTTTGATTGTGTGCGTTATCGCTGTATTGTCCATGCAGTTTGGAATGTGGTACTTTGCGTTGATAGTATTTGCAGTGGCAGCACCTTTCTGTGTGCGCATGGCTTATCGAGTGTGGGTAAACTGAGAATTAAAAACTGATAATTCAAAATGAAATATTTCATCATAGCAGGAGAGGCCTCGGGCGATATTCATGGCAGTGCTCTCATCGAGGCGCTAAAGCAGCAGGATGGTCAAGCGCAGTTTGACTTTCTTGGAGGCGACCTGATGGCTCGCAGTGCAGGCCATGAACCTCTAATTCACTATCGTGACATGGCTTTCATGGGTTTTATAGAGGTGATAAAACACTTGGGCAGTATCTTAGGATTTATGAAACGGGCAAAGCAAGCCATGACCGAAAATCGCCCAGGTGCCCTGATTCTCATTGATTACCCGTCTTTTAACCTCAAGATGGCAAAATGGGCTGAAGGGCAGGAAATTCCTGTGTTCTACTTTATCTCTCCAAAAGTGTGGGCATGGAAGGAATACCGAGTGAAGGACATCAAGCGATATGTGAAGCGTGTGTACTCGATATTGCCTTTTGAGACAGAGTTTTATCGCAAGCACGACTATGATGTGGAATATGTTGGCAATCCAACGGTCAGGGAGATTGCTGCTGCCCTTGCCAAGATGCGGCCCTCAGTCAAGTTTCGTGCCGACAACGACCTTGGCTCAGAGAACCCCATAATCGCCATTGTTCCTGGTTCGCGCAAGAAGGAGATTCGCGACAACCTGCCCACAATGCTTGCTGCGGCTCGACTTCACAGCGACTGTCAATCGGTGATTGCTGGCGCGCCTAGCATTGATGATGAATTATATAAAGATGTGATGGGTGACTATAAGGTTCCAGTGCTTCGCAACCAGACTTTTGAGTTGGTGCATAATGCTCGTGTGGCGTTAGTGACTTCGGGCACAGCTACTTTAGAGACGGCATTGCTTGGCACGCCACAGGTGGCATGCTACCGCATGAACGGCAGCAAAAGGGTGTATTGGTTCTATAGAAAGCTTATAAAAGGCAAGTATGTTACTTTGCCCAACCTTATTGCCGATGCGCCTATTATTCCTGAATTGTTATTGCATAATTGCTCGGTGGAAAATGTGGATGGATGGTTAGCGAAACTTCTTAATGACGGTTCAGAGCGTCAAGAGATGCTCAATGGCTATCGGCGCATGGCCGAGATGCTTACCGAGAAAGACTGTGCTATGACTGCAGCAAAACGAATAATAGAACAACTGAAATGAATACAAGATATAACGAAATAGCAGCTTTCCTCGAGAAGGAGATTGTGCCAAGATATGACGCCTTCGACGCAGGTCATCGTCGTGACCATGTGCATTATGTAATGGAGGAGAGTCAGCATCTGGCGCAGTATTATCCAAGTGTGGACCGTGCAATGCTGCTTGTGGCAGCTGCTTATCATGACCTGGGGCTGGAAGTGGGGCGTAAAGTGCATCACACCGAGAGCGCACGCATAGTCCGTGAAGACCAGCGGCTGAAGCAGTGGTTTACCGTTGAGGAGATAGAGACCATAGCCCATGCTGCCGAGGATCACCGTGCCTCGAGCGACCACGATCCACGGTCCATCTATGGCCGCATAGTTGCTGAATCCGACCGGCAGATTGACGGTGACACCATTGTCCGTCGCACCATCCAGTTCTCGTTTAAGCATTATCCTAATCTTGACAAGGAAGAAAACTATGCGCGTTTTTTGGAGCACATGGCCGAGAAATATGACGAGGGCGGTTATCTGAAGCTGTGGATTCCCGAATCGGCCAACGCCAAACGACTGCAAGAGTTCCGAGACCTGCTTCACGACGCTGATGCTCT
>JAEEGL014686964.1_pt1 | contig 11874 bp, 8 predicted proteins | sample 9134231 | NCBI WGS metagenome assembly JAEEGL01 (sample SAMN16246548, study PRJNA631951) | gut metagenome | biome: gut microbiome; feature: rumen; material: fiber-attached | host: Bos | place: Iran: Karaj | collected 2018-10 | reverse complement strand
GATTGGTAGATGCCGTATTGACTGCCTCACGAGTATTGCCTACATTCTCTGCAGCTGTAATAGCATCTGTGAGAGTCTTGGCAACTTTCTTGTCCATCTTAGATGATGTGTATGTCTTTGCAGTAATAACATCATCAGCAAGTGTTGTCTTGAGTGCTGCTACCTCGTCAGCCTCAGCCTGAGCTGCTACAGCATCATCGTATGCCTTGTTCACATCAGCAAGCGATGTGATAGTACCATTGTCGTAAGCTGTCTGAACACCAGCAGCTGCAAATGAAGCCTTACCAGCATCACCGAGTTTTGCAGCATTGTTGATTACTGCGAGTACATCCTTATAAAGCTTGATGGATTTCTTAGCAGCATTCACAGCATTTGTAAGATTGGTAGATGCCGTATTGACTGCCTCACGAGTATTGCCTACATTCTCTGCAGCTGTAATAGCATCTGTGAGAGTCTTGGCAACTTTCTTGTCCATCTTTGATGAAGTGTATGTCTTGGCAGTAATAACGTCATTAGCAAGTGTAGCCTTGAGTGCTGCAACTTCATCTGCCTCTGTCTGTGCTGCTACGGCATCATCGTATGCCTTGTTCACATCAGCAAGCGAAGTGATAGTACCATTGTCATAAGCTGTTTGAACACCCGCAGCAGCAAATGAGGCCTTACCAGCATCACCGAGTTTAGCAGCATTATTGATTACTGCGAGTACATTCTTATAAAGATTTATGGATGTCTTTGCTGCTTTAACTGCAGACTGTAGGTTTGCTATTGCTGTCTCGATAGCATCCTGATCTCTTGCCACAGAGCCTGCTGCTGTGATGGCAGTTGAGAGAGCAGTGGCTTCTTTCTTACCCATCTTCTTGCCAGTGTATGTATTGGCAGCAGTGACATCGTCCTTTAATTGCTGTAGGAGCTGTGGAATGATTGTTCCTCCATTGATATCAACGTAGATGATACCGTCCTTCTCACGTATGTTGTTGATGGTTTGTGTGAGTTTACCACCTGTGAACATAGCGTATGAAGAAATCTCGCGCACATTATTTTTGCCAGGGTAGAGGTCAGCTGATGCTGATTCAGCTTTCTGATTACCTGTGGCAATATCTTTTTCAACCCAGAATGGAATAACCTCTCCATCTGAAGGAACGATTCCGTATCTTTGGTGTGAATCTTCAATGTTTACCTTGTTGTGTGTCCATGCATACTCGTCGTAATCGACATGAGTAATCATGAGACCATGAATCTTTCCGAATTTAGTGTAGTAATCTTTGTTTGGCCAAGGCATGTATGTATCGTACATTCCGAGGTTCTGTCTGTTCTCAAGAATGATGTACTCTTTGCTGTTTGCTGGATTAAGAATCTTGTATGCCACACCGTCAGTCTCAAGAGGCTTGATTTCGAGTGTGTAAGCCTTGTCTTTTTCGAGTGTCTCTATGCTGCGCCATCCCATGAAGTCACGTTCGTATGCAGAATAGCCGATAGGTGCACAACCTGATATCTGGTAGTTGCCGCCATCCATGACATCCCACGCATCTATATTGGTGCGCCCGTTGTTCTGTGTATCATAGAGGTCAGGCAGACCGAGGCCGTGTGACAACTCGTGTACTGCTGTTCCAATACCATCAATGTTACCAGAGAACAACTCGTTTGTACATCCGTAAGCACCGAAGGTTATGCCGCTTACTGTCATTGGACTGACACTTTCCTTTGGCCAGATGAGTTCTGGCATATCAAGATGAGCATTTTGTCCTTCACCTGCATAGATGAAGAATACCATATCTACCTTTTCGTCGTTGTTGTTGTCAAAGGTACTCCAATCTTTATTCTCCTTTTCTACAACCTGTTGACATGTCTCTTCAAAGAATAGTTTTATATTGACATCTTTATTATTGTTGTTATCTTTGCCGTAGTATGCCACGTTCTTGCTGAGTGTGATAGGACCGATGATGTCAAACTCAGGTGTGAACTGTCCGTATGACTGCTCTTTGAAGTATTGGTAAACGGAGCCAAGAGAAGGAGAAGCATTACCTTCCTTGAGGTTGAAATAGTCATCATAACGCTTGTTCACCACACTTTCTTTGTCATAATCCTTGAACTTTATGTCTGCAAACTGTACAAGTATCACAGGAATCTTAGGACTACCCATACATGGGAGTGGGGCAGTGGAGCGTACACCGACCCTGCGAGCACCATTCTTTGATGAAGTATTGAGAAGAGATGAATAGTCTGTTACATTCTCAATGCGGCCTCTCTGCGGATAAGTCTGTGCAAATCCGGCATAGACCATCAATGTGGCAACAAATGCCAAAGATAATCTTTTCATATATAATTTTGTGCTTTTTTTCGTTTCTGCTGCAAATATACTGTTTATATAATAAATAGCCACAGAAATTTGAGAAAAAGTGAATCTACTAAATCTAATAACATCTCAACTGAAACTCGCAATAGTTGAATCGTCTTAAATAGTCATAATTGTCTTGTGGAAATTATGAATGTATCACTATTTTGTGGAGTCAGAAGGATGTAATGTCAATTTAATCTCTGAGTAGCTGTAGTCATCTGGTAAGAGTGCCTTGATGGCGGTGAGACGACGCTCCTCATCGCTGGCTACCTTAGAGGCAGCATTGAGGATGATGTGCTGACGCTCCTCTGAGACGATGTCACTCAGTTTTACTTCACCTGTAGTAATGAACGATGAAAGATGTCCTACTATCGTGCCCGTGGTGAGTGAACGTGTGGCTGCTATCTCGTCGATACTCTTTCCATCCTTGAACATTGCGAGTGTCTCACGCTCAGAGTCGCCCTTCTGACGTTTCACCTTCACCTCCTTCTCAGGTTTCTCCTTCTTTTCTTTCTTTTCCTTCTCAGGTTTGAGGTCATCGAGCGATGCCTTTGCCTTGGCAGAGAGGTAGCCCTTGACGGAGAAGCCTTCGTCGCCGATACGTTTGAACGTGCCGACCTTGACGGAGAGTGACAACTTGAATGCTTCGAGTGCATTCTCGTATTGTACCTTGATGGTCTTGTTGCCTATGTTGATGTTACTGTCCTTCATCACAGGTGTAAATATCTCGATGAGTTTGTCAATGAAATAGCCAGTTGATGCCTTGAGACGCTCCTTGAGATGTTCACTTTTTATACCTTCACGGCTCATAATCTGGAGATATTGGTTGCGGAATGTTCCTGCGACGCTTACAAGTGCCTTATCTACCTGTTCCTGCCGTTCCTTGAGTATGGCAAGATATTCAGGATACTGACGGTAGAGGTGTTCATCAACCACTCTCGTGAGGTACATATAATCCATGCGGAGTGTGTCGAACGAGTACAATTCGTCGAGCAGAGAGAGATAATACTCAAAGCGCATATTAGGCAACTCTTCAGTAGCCTTTCCTGTTTCTGACAGCTCCTTGTCAATATAAGCATTGACAGACGAGTCGGTGATGACAGAACTGTTGGATATTGGGTGTGCCAGCACCATGCCTTCGAGTGTACGACATCGGCTGAGGGCAACGTATGTCTGACCGTGGGCAAAGGAACTGTTGATGTCGAGCACGGCATGTTCAAAGGTTAAGCCTTGACTCTTATGTACCGTTATAGCCCATGCAAGGCGCAACGGATACTGACGGAACGTACCTTCCACGTCCTCCTTTATCTCCTTGGTCTTCTCATCAATCACGTATCGGGTATTCTCCCATACGACTTGTCCAACGCTTATGTTATGGTTGTCCTCCTTGCACCACACGATGATGTTGCCATCATTGTCCATGCCTCTGACTGTTCCAATCTTACCATTGTAATACTCGTGATTGCCCGAAGGGTCGTTCTTGATGAACATGACTTGTGCACCTACCTTCAAGATGAGTTTCTCATCGGCAGGGTAACTTGTCTCAGGGAAATTGCCCTTCACCTCACAGTTGAATGTCATCGGATAGGAAGTGAGGCTGTCAAGCATCTTGTCGTTGTAGGCATTAGCCATATTGTTGTGGGTGGTGAGGCGAATCCATTCCTCGCCCTCTGGTGGTACGAAGCCCTCCACATAACGTGCGTTGAGACTTGCAAGTGCTGCATCATCCATGGTGTTAGTACGTACCTTGGCAAGCAGGTCAATGAATGAGGCGTCCGACTGACGGTAGATGTGCTTCAGTTCCACGGTCACCATCTTCATCTCCTGAAGAGCCTTGCTGCCGAAGAAGTAAGGCGAAGAGTAGTATGGAGCAAGCAACTGCCACTCTGTCTCCTTAGCCACAGGTGCAAGCTGCTGGAGGTCGCCGATAAGCAGGAGTTGTACTCCGCCGAAAGGCTTCGTCCTGTCCTTGTACTTACGAAGCTCTCCATCAACGGCATCAAGCAGGTCGCAGCGTACCATCGATATCTCGTCTATCACGAGCAGGTCAAGTGTCTTGATGATATTCTTCTTCTCCTTTGACACACGGAAATAACTCTTGCGCTCCACCTGTGCCCCTGGCACCATCGGGCCAAAAGGCAACTGGAAGAACGAGTGGATGGTCTGTCCTTGTGCATTGATGGCAGCCACGCCTGTAGGTGCGAGTACCACCATACGCTTAGGCATCTGCTCACGAAGCTTGCGCAGGAAGGTAGTCTTTCCAGTTCCTGCCTTTCCTGTGAGGAACACGGACACGTTGGTCTCGGTGATGAACTGCCATGCAAGGTTCATCTCCGGATTATGTTCCTGTCCGTCATTATGAGTATATGCTGAGCCGCCAGACATCTGATTGTTTGCGTCTGACAGAGTCGTCGTCTGATTGTCCATACGTAGATTGAAGATTGATAATGCAAAAGTAAGCAAATTTTCGGAAACACGCCTTAATCCACAAATGTTTTTACGCCTTATGCGTGAAGTTCATTTCAGTACGTCCCGAACGAACTGCCAGTACGTAGTGGAACGGACTCTCAGTCCGTCGGGAACGAACTGAGAGTTCGTCGGCGACGTACTCAAACCAAATTGTGTCGTTTAATGATTTGTAGTTGACTACTTATCCTCTTATTCTTAATTAAGGTTGATTCAGGTTTAACTTAATTTTATTTATAGTTGACTACTTTTACAGAGACCAACTTCATGTTAACACATAGAAACGTGCCAATTTACAACGATAAGGCAACGTCTTTGAGAAAAAAACAGAGAAAAAACAAAAACAGCCCGCAAAAAGTTGCACAATACGACAACTTGCATTAACTTTACACCCATGAAACGCAAGATAAAGACATACGGTGGATATTTTGAGGCTTTCATGAAAACCTTAAAAGAAAAGGAGCAAGAGAAAATACAATACGGACTTCTTCTGCTCAAAACACAAGACAGACTTCCCAAAAAGTTTGTCAAACTGATACGTGAAGCCATATACGAATTAAGAACAGAATATGGCGGAAACATTTATCGTGTGTTTTTCATCTTTGATGAAGGAGAGATAGTGGTGCTGTTCAATGGATTCCAAAAGAAAACACAGAAAACACCACAAAACGAAATTGAAAAAGCAATAAAGATAAAGGAGGCATATTATGCAGACAAACAATCACAAAATCGTTGATTACGATGCTGTTCTTGACGCAAAGTTCGGCAAGGAAGGAACACCAGAGCGTGCACGGGCAGAAGAGGAAGCCTACTCTTTCTATTCTGGTCAGATACTCCAGAACGCACGCAAGGAGGCAAAGATGACACAAAGCGAATTGGCAGAAAAGATACAAACCACAAAGTCATATATCTCAAAAATTGAGAATGGCATCATCACTCCAAGTGTTGGTACATTCTATCAAATCATATCAGCACTCGGCATGAGAGTCGAGGTCGTAAAGCCTGTATATTAACAGGCAACTTTTTTCACAGAACAAAACCTGCCACTTTACACTATGTAAACATAATGTTTACGATGCGTAAAGTGGCAGTTTTTTATTTTGTACTTACCACTTCTTGGGTGGTAAATTCATTAGGTATCACTTGCAGACGGCACGTACGCTTTGACCGCCGCAACGTTCACCGTAGACGCTGTAGCGGTAGTCCGAACCGAAGCACATGCCCCATGCACCGTAGCTGCCGCCGTCGTAGAGCGAAGAAGACCAGTAGTAGCCGCTCGTGCCCGCACTGTAAAGCGAGCTATAGCCGCGATCGCCGGCAGCAGGAAGGAAAATGTGAGAGTCAGAGAGTGAGTAATCACTTGATGGAGTATTACCATTATATACTACCTGTCCCTTGTCAGAAGGAGACTTTGCTGCATATACAATATAACCAGCCACACCAGAGCCGTTGTAGCTTGATGTCCATACCCAGTAACAATTGTTTACGAGTTCATTCCGCTCATAATGGGTTGGCATACGCCATGCACCACCCCAGTTCTGTGTGGCCGCGTCATCCTCTGCGTCGAGAGTAGTCTTTGAGGAAGTTGTATATTTGCTGAATGAGTCACCATTATCATCATTTGACCACTTGTATGTACTCCAATCATAGTAGGTCTTGGTATAGTAGCCTTCATAGGCGTAGTTACTTGCATTTGTCTGGTCTTCCTCTCTGTATGCCTTTGTCTCTCCCCATGCGTAGTACTTGCCATAATCTGTTACGCTTGTTGCACCAACATTCATGGTTGCCCACTTGACAGACAAGCCAAGGTCAACCCATGTATAGCCGTTCTCTGTACCTGTTGTTGAGGCAACCAACTCGCTTACAGTATATCGGTAAGCCCTGCCAGCTACAAGCGTCTTACTTGAGACAGAAGCCTCATAACTCTTACCGTCAGAAGTAGTGGCTGTAAGAGTAAGTGCACCAGTCTCTGTTGGCAATACAGCAGCATAGAGAGTAATCTCCTGACCAGCAGTAGTAGAAACATTGCTAAGGGAAAGACTAATGCTTGAAGCTGTAGCTGTTGAAGATACTTCACCTGTTGCCACATTCATATCAGCCGTTGTTACCCACACATTATCGCCTGCGTCGTTAGTGAGAGTGATGCTCTTCCATGTAGCAGCCACTGGCATGGTAAGCTTGAGTTGAAGAATGGCGATGGCATGCTGGAAGTCGAATACCACCTCATGTTTGTGGTCATCCATGGTTACCTCTGCAAATGATGATGGAGCATACATATAGTCATACTTCTTACCGATAGTCTCAAGTGTTCCGTCCTGACCTGTCAAGTCGATAGGAACTTCCGTATAAGGAGTCTCAGCAGGAAGAGAACCATTGTAAGGACAGTATGCAGCGTATGTATTGCCCTTTTTCAGTTCCCATCCTGCTCCATCGAATGATGCATAGTGAGCATCCGTCTCGCAGTTGGCTGGAACAGAGAGTGCCTGTCGTGCCTGATTGTTGGTAGTAGGCGCAATCGGGAACACACCAAGCGCATCGTAATCTGCCCATGCAAAGGAGATGCTGTTAGCTGTTGCTGTGAGTGATGTACGAGTATCATCATCAAACACGAAAGGATGACTCACGATTGATACCTTTTCGACATCACCGCCCTTTACAGCATTGTCTGTTGTCTCCATCAACTCTGATGAACATGATGCCAACAGAGCCATAGGAAGGATTGTAAAGATTGATTTATTCATTATATCTGTAGTGTTTTAGTAGTTCGTAGTTTCTGAAACATTTACATGATTCATCAATATTCAAATAACTTTGTGCCATCGTCTAAGCCAGAAGTGTTGACACGCTGACGCGCTCCGAGACTAAAGTCATGACCTGTTACTACCCGAGTTGTAGGATTATTACTACCAGCAAGAATAGAAGCACGAAGTCCACTCTTGCGCACCTCGCACAGAGGTGCAGAATAAGTCTTTGTTACCATGTTATCTGTAGTTTTATTTTGTAAAAAAATGAACATTCTTATATAAACGACATAAGTCCGCAAGGATGCGCCAAGCACATCCTTGCGGACTTATTATATCATTATAGACGTGTTATTAGAGAGAGAGTAAAAAATAAATGGTAACGGCCAAACAATGCGACCGTTATTTTCCGCTTTTAATCTTTTATTATGCTCTCTCATACCTTTAAAACACATTATGCGTTATTCTGTTCTCTAATCACACGCAAAGGTATAAAAGAAATCCCTTATAGCCAAACATTTGAATATGAAATATTACAGAAGGGCGATAAAAAGGTTAACAAACGTCATAATGGGCGGCCCACTCCTAACCTCCCACGAAGGGGAGGAACGCCATCCGGAACATAGATATGTTAATATTAATTTCTGTGTTTTTTCTTGTTTTTGTTCTGTTTCTATTAATGTTTTTCCAATTGGCACCTTAGTGCAAAAAAAGGACAAAGAGGGCAAAAATACAGAAGCCCAAAAGGGCAATGTTTTTCCGTTATGGTCACAAAACAAGTACAGGTGAAGTATAGTCAAAGTACTGACTAAGTATAGACAAACTATAGACTAAGTACTGACTATGAAGTTTAGAACAAAACACGAGGGGCGATATTCCTTTTGGTATTGATGCTCACATCCCACATTATACAATTAAGCGTGTATTCGTGATGCCATTTTATTGACAGAATTGTCTGCGACAGCAGCCTTTAGTATAAAAAAATCACGTCTTAATTGAAAAAAGACTGCGGACACCGTGGCTGTCAGCCAAATAATGACTAATATTGCAGACGAAAATAGTGGAGCACTTTGAAGACTCTGCGTTTCGAACAAATTAATACGGTACTACAGGTATTCGTTGGGGCGATGTTTTTTCCGACCACGAATTACACGAATGGACACGAACTATCAAGTCCTCTTGGTAATTTAATTACACAAAGACAACATGTGTTGTCTGCGAATGGCACGAATGCCGTTCGGAGGATTGACGGTAGTAGGTATTCGTGTTATTCGTAATTGCACAAGCAATTCTTTGTGTAATACACATTGGTTGGCAAAGCACATCGGGAAAGAGTTAGTGAAAATTGACTACGTCGAGCTAAAGGTTCGTGTAATTCGTGGTTGAAAATATATCCACCATGAGTAAGACAAATTACCCACGCAATATCTTGTAGAGCCATTAAGACCAAAACATATATAAATAATATGAAGACAAGCTTTACATCACTCATGATTCTCGCTGTCACTTGTTGTTCAGCGTGCAATTCTGACACGATAACCATCACCTACAAGGGTAACACGGCTGAAGTGTCAACCATTCCGAACGACAGCGTGGTGGTGACAGTCAAGAATGCCGACGTGAAGGTGAGCAACAACACGAGCGGCAGCAGATTTACCTACGTGCTCAAGGGTAAGAGCGACAACGGTACGTTCTCACTCAAGACCACGAAGGAGGACAGGATAGAGCTTTCCGACCTCAACCTGACAAGCAACGAGGGCGCTGCTATTATTGTTAAGGGTAAGAAGAAAGCTAACAGCAAGGGAGTAACGCTCTTTGCCAAGTCGAACACGGACAATACCATCACCATCACGGCGTGTGAGGATACTGCCAAGCATAAGGCGGCAGCCATCCACACGAAGGGAAAACTCAATATCACAGGTTATGGCAAATTGTCTGTCATCGCTACAGGAAAAGGTTGTAAGGGCATCAACGTGAAGGATGACTTAACCATAAGCGACCTCACGCTTAACGTGACAACTTCCGGAATGTACCTTGCCGAGGATACTACCAACAACGGTTTCCCTCCATTCAATCCTGACGATATTCCAGAGGAGATGAAGAAACAGTTTGAGGAAATGAGAAAGAAGTTTGAGGAAATGGCTAAGAACGGCGAACTTCCTGCTTTCCCTGGAATGCCACAAGGTGCGCCAAACAATATGCAGCCATTTGGAGGTGGCTTCCCTCCAATGGGCGGTGGCGACGGAGCGCCTGCACCATTCGTCAAGCATAAGTATATAGGTAAGGCAAAGGCCATCAAGTCATCAGGCATAGTAACCATTGAGTCTGGTATCGTGAATGTCAAGACTTCCACTCCTGGTGCAGAGGGCATTGAAGGCAAGAAAGGCGTAGTAATAAATGGTGGCGAAGTGACTGTACACGCTGTTGATGATGCCATCAACGCCAATGCCCCAATATACTTCAACGGAGGAAAAACAACTGCCATCAGCGATAGCAATGATGCTGTGGATGCAAACCTCGAAGGTGGTTTCCCTATGTTTGGTATGGCTAACAACAAGCCTCTCGACCCAGCCATCTTTATTAATGGCGGTGACATATATGCGTGGAGCAAGGCGGGAAGTCCAGAAGAGGGTCTCGACTGCGATTTCTGTCCAATCGAGGTTACTGATGGCACTTCGTTCAGCATCGGTGGCGGAATGGGCGAGTTGCCATCCGTCCCTACAAAAGAAACAGCTCAGCAACCTACGATTGTGGTGACACAGCTCGACATCAAGGCTAAGGAGCGCATCGACGTTTATGAGGCTGACGCAAAAGGTAAGCCAACGGGCGCAGCTATCATCAGCATCACTCCAGACTTCGATTTCCGTGGTAGTGCGAGCCTTATTACTTCTCCATCTTTCAAGATTGGCAAGAAGTACGTCATCAAGTCAAAGTCAACGACTCGCATCGTAGAGCTCAAGGAGCAGTTCACTATTTGTCGTCCATAAGCGACCCACCCCAGCCATCACCGTATGGAGTGCGGCTAATACAAGAAGAAAACGAGACGTGGCATCAACGCAAAGGTTGATGCCACGTCTTTTTGGTTATCTCAGAATGTTACTTTTTCTCTACGAATAAATTTCTGGTCCCTTGGAATTAGCCACCAATACAGTACCGTCTTCAAGAGTAATCTCTGTCTTAAAGAACTTACCACCTTTCATGTCGTCTTTTTTCAAACCGTCAAAGATGAAATGAGCATTGACAAACAAGAACGGTTTACATTCCAGATATTCATCTATCGTCATTCCCATTCTTATCTTTCCGAGAACCACCTTGTCCGAGTTAATAAGTATTTGATATTTATCGTCATTCTTACTCGTTAAATAATAGAAATGTGCCTTGTCTGTAACGTCTGCAACAAATACACTATCCTTGTCGTACAAAGATATTTTTATTGACTTACAAGTTTTCATTGTATAGAATATCCCTGTATATACCATTCCTCCACGTTGATTGAGTGGGTCAATATTCTGAAGTATTCTTTCTTCAAGTTCGCTGTCTCCTATTGGATTACTTTCAGTTGAGAATTTGCCAGACACACTCAAGCGCAAATCTGCACTAATAGTATCAACCTCATCAGGGCTATAACAATTATGAATAGAAGATACTTTTTCAGGAATTCTACAAATACATGAAAAATTACCGTCGTTGTTATTCGGTGTAGGCGAGTCGCTATTTTTTTCACAAGACGATACGCCGATAAGACTAAGCAGGCAAATAAATATACCGCTTACGCTCATAAGAAATTTTTGTTTTTTGAAGTTTCTCATTTTTGATTTTGTTTTTAGAATAAATATTTATACATGCAAATATAAGTCAATTCATTCAACCCGCCAAATTTACGTTGAATTTAGTGGTTGTGGCCGCCAAATTCATATATAACTTAGCGGCTTGACGCTTTTTTACATATTTTATTTGCTGTTTTTATGACAAATATGGTAGACAAATGTAATCTTATTAATTGTTAATTGTTTTGCAGACTTCATCCCTTACGAGTGTACGACTCGTGGCGATGATATCTTTCTTGTTTGCATTACCCGTAAGGTGAAGCTTGCCTTTTTGCGTGGTAGCAGATATGAGTCCTGTGTTGATGTCGGCTTCCACATCGCTGTTGCCCATGCTGGTCAGGGTAATATCCTCGGTGGCATTTATATGCTTGAATGTTGCATCGCCGTCGCCTGTTGCCTCGTACTTGAAGATGTCACATTCTACGCTGTCAAGGTTGAATGAGCCTGAACCGATGACACCCAGTTCTATGTTCTGCTCCTTCCATGTGCCATGCGAAGTGAAGTC
>JAEEGL012101757.1_pt1 | contig 11874 bp, 11 predicted proteins | sample 9134231 | NCBI WGS metagenome assembly JAEEGL01 (sample SAMN16246548, study PRJNA631951) | gut metagenome | biome: gut microbiome; feature: rumen; material: fiber-attached | host: Bos | place: Iran: Karaj | collected 2018-10 | reverse complement strand
GTAATTTCTTTTAATTCAACGTTTTCAACTTTAATTCCCCATGGATCAGTAGCTTCATCAATTATTTTACAAATTTGTGTAGCTATCTTTTCTCTTGATGATAAAAGTTCATCTAAAGATACAGAACCAACTGCATTACGCATAGTTGTTTGAGCAAGTTGGCTTACAGCATATTTAAAGTTTTCAACTTCAAGAATTGCTTTTGCAGCATCAAATACTTTATAGTAAATAACTGCATTGATTCTTACTGATACATTATCACCAGTAATTGCGTCTTGTTCAGGAACATCTACTGCTTTAGTTCTTATATCAACTTTCGCACTACTTTGGAAAATTGGTAAAACTAAATTCCATCCAGGATTCATAATACCGCTAAATTTACCTAAAGTAAATTTAATTCCCCTTTCATATTGATTTACTTGTCTTATTGAACATAATAATAATGCAATAATTACTCCAATTAAAAACCACATACTAATACCTCCTATATCTATATTATACAACATATTTTTTAAAATGCCATATTTAATATTGAACTATTTATATACAATATGTGATATAATATATAATGGAGGGTAAATATGAAAGATAATAAGAAAAATAAAAAGAATAAAAAGATGTTAAAATTTAATTTTAAAAATATATTTAATGTAAATTCTAGTGAAGAGACAAATAAAAGAATTATAGTTATTGCTTTTGTTTTAGGATTAGCATTAGGGTTAACAATTATGGCATTTTTTATTCCAGAAAGAATTGCCAAATTAACGAATGGAGAAGAAGTAATTGTTACTATTGGTGAGAAAAACATCACAGCAGATGAATTATATAAAGACATGAAACAAGATTATTCAATAGATTTATTGTTAAACAAAATTGATGATACACTATTAAATGATTTATATCCTACCAACAATGACATAAAAAAAGAAGTTAATGATATGGCTGATTATTATATTTCTATGTATGAAACTTATTATGGATATAGTGAAGAAAAATTCTTAGAATCAAATAATTTTAAAAATAAAGATGAATTTTTAAAAACATTAACTTTGGAATATAAAAGAAATGAATACTTCAATGATTATTTGAAAAAATTAGTTACTGATAGTGAAATTGATAAATACTATAACGAAATTGTTACAGGTGACATCGAAGCAAAATATATATTAGTTGATAATAACAAAGAAGATAATAAAACATTAGCTGATAAAATTATCACAAGACTTAACAATAATGAAAAGTATGATGAAATTGTAAAACATTATGGTGAAAGAATATCTACTAAAGATTTAGGATTTGTATCTTACAATAATGATTTAAGTCAAAAAATTAATGAAGCATTAAAAAGCCTTAAAGATGGTGAATATACAAAAACAGCAGTTGAAGAAAATGGAAAATACTATATTATTTTCAGAACATCAACAAAAGAAAAGAAGGCACTAGATGAAATGAAAAATGATATTATAAAAGAAATTATCGAACAAAAGAAAAAAGATAATCAAAATTTATACTATCAATGTTTAAATGAACTTAGAATGACACACAATGTTAAATTTTCTGATACAGAACTTGAAAAAAAATATGAAGAATACATTAAATTATATGAAAACTAAAAACGACATTAAATGTCGTTTTTTTTAATCTCTTATTTTTGCGTTCAATTTAGAACATACATCTTCTATAATCTTATTAAAGACTACCATAACTTCCTCTTCTGTTAAAGTTTTAGTAGGATCTGTAAATTCTAGTGAATAAGCAAGTGACTTCTCACTTTCTAAAATATTACTTCCTTGATATAAATCAAATAGAGTAATATTAGTTAATAATCTTCCACCAGACTTTTTAATAGCATCTTCAATTTCTTTTGATGTTATGTTTTTATCTACTACAAATGCTACATCCTTTTTGATTCCAGGATACTTGTTTGCCTCCTTATATTTAAGAGGTTTAACAGTCATATTATATATACTACTCATAGATAATTCAGCAACATATATATCTTCTTTATATAAAGATGGATGTACTTTTCCGATTATACCTATTTGTTTTCTATCAACCATAATTTTAGCACTTACACCAGGATGAAGTTCTTTTATTTCTATTTTTTCAAAATCATATCTATTTTTGAATCCTAAATACTTAAGTAAATTTTCAATAATTCCTTTTAATAGATAAAAATCAACTTTAACGCAAACATTGTTTACTGAATTAGTAATATAATTACCTTTCATAAGTATAGCTATTTTATGATCTTCATTAAAATCTTTATCATATGTCTTAGCAATCTCATAAATATTGATATCATCAACTTTTCTAGCTTTATTATATTCATATGTTTGAAGTAATGAAGGTATTATTGATAATCTTAAATATCCTTTATCACTAGACATAGGATTTGGTAATGCTAAAACTTCTTTATTGTCATAATTAAAACTGTTAGCCATATCACTAGGAACTAAAGTATATGTTCTAACTTCAGTTAAACCTAAATTTCTTAATCTCTTAGATACATTTTTTCTTAATGCCACATCACCTACGTATATACCACGTTTTGTACCAACTTCAGGTAATGTATCGACTAAGTTATTATATCCATATAATCTACCAATTTCTTCAGCTAAATCAGCTTTATTTGCCTCTACATCTAACCTTCTTCTTGGAATTGTAATATGGAATATATCTTTATCTAATTCGTATTTAAAATCTAATTTATCAAGTTGCTTTTCCACATCATCTTTGCTCATTTCCATTCCAAGAACACCATTTAAATCATCAACTGTAACATCAATTGTTTTTAATGATTTATCAATTTGATCATGTAATACTACTCCACTTAATACTTCACCTGAAGCATATTCCTCTAGTAAACTTAGACATCTATCCATGGCAGCTATAGTATACTCATAATTTAATCCTTTACCATATCTTTTTGAAGCCTCGGATTTTAAATTTAATCTAGTAGATGTCTTAGTGATTGAAAATGCATCAAAAATTGCTGCTTCGATAAAAATATTTTTTGTATTTTCATCTACTTCAGTATTCATTCCACCCATAACACCTGCTATACAAGTAGCAACTTTGCCATCAGTAATAACTATATCATTAGGTGTCAATGTTCTTTCAACATTATCTAATGTCACTATTTTTTCACCATCTAATGCATCTCTTACTAAAACTTTATTTCCTAATTTATCAGCATCAAAGAAATGTGTTGGTTGACCATACTCTAACATTACAAAATTAGAAATATCAACAACATTGTTTATAGGTCTCATACCGGCAGCTATAAGTCTTTTTTTAATCCATTCAGGAGACTCGCCTATTTTAACATTTTTAACCATTTTTCCTAAATAGAAAGGGCATCTATCAGTATCAACTTTTAATTCAACATATTTATTAATGTCATCATTTACTTCACTATATTTTGCCTCTGGATAATTTACTTTTTTACCTAATACAGTACCTATTTCATGAGCAAAACCAATATGATAATAACAATCATTATTACGATGCTTATGAACATCTAATTCATATAATGTATCGTCACATCCTAAATATTCCATCGCATCCATACCAACAGGCGCGTTTATATCTAACTCTTCGATACCTTTGTTGTAATTTTCCTCTGTTTTTGCTTCTAAACCTAATTCAAATAAAGCACATATCATACCATTAGATTCTACACCACGTATCTTACCTGCTTTAATTTCAAAATTACCTGGTAGAATAGCGCCTGGTAATGCAACTATTACTTTTATGCCTGCCCTAACATTATGAGCACCACATACGATTTGAATTACTTCACTACCAACATTTACCTTGCATACGTGCAAATGATCACTATCAGGATGATCAATACATTCTATTACTTCACCTACTACTAAATGATCAATATGATTAGTAATTACAGCCTCTACATTAATTCCAGCTTTAGTTATTTTAGTAGCCAATTCCTTTAAATCTTCACCTTTAAGATCAATATAATCTTTTACCCAATTTAAAGATATCATATTATTCATCCTCCTTCCTATCAAATACTTTAGATTCTCTTAAATCCACATTATAGAAAGTTCTTATATCGCTGATACCATATTTAAGCATGGCACATCTTTCAGCACCAAAACCAAATGCGAATCCACTCCATACTTCTGGATCATATCCACAGCCTTTCAATACATTATAATGTACTACACCAGCACCACCTATTGTAATCCAGCCTGTATTTTTACAAATATTGCATCCACTACCTTTGCAATTAAAACAAGATATGTCCATTTCTACGGAAGGTTCAGTAAATTGATAATAACTAGGTCTAAATCTCGTTACAGTATCTTTACCAAACATATGCTTACAAATAACGGTTACAGTTCCTTTTAAATCAGATAATTTGATATTTTTATCAACAATTAATCCCTCAATTTGAGTAAATTGATGTGAGTGAGTTGCATCATCATCATCTCTTCTATATGCTTTACCAGGACATATAACTCTAACTGGTTCATTTCCGCCTTTGCTAAGCATAGTTCTTGCTTGTACTGGAGATGTATGACTTCTTAATAACAATTCATCACCTTTAACATAAAACGTATCTTGTGCATCTCTTGCAGGGTGTCCCTTAGGTAAACCTAATAATTCAAAATTAAATCTATCTTCTTCTATTTCTGGACCATCTACAACATCATATCCCATAGACATAAATACATTTTCAAAGTCTTCTATAACCTTTTCCAAAATAGAAGGCGCACCTACTGGTATTTCAGTAGCTGGTAAGCTTATATCTATACTCTCACTAGCCAATTTTTTATTTAATTCATCTAGCTTGAACTTTTCTTCTAAAGATGTCAATGACTCATTAGCATACGTCCTAATCTCATTAGCGAGTTTACCAACTTCTTTTCTTTCTTCTATGGATAATTCACCCATATTACTTGTAAGTTCTGTTATAAAACCTTTCTTACCAAGATATTTTACTTTAATATCATTTAAGGCGTTTAAATTAGTTATATTCTTAATATCGTTATCTAATTCTAATCTTATATTTTTAATTTTTTCTTCCATATATACCTCCAATAAATAAAAAAATATCTATAAACATAAGGGCGAACTAGTCGTGGTACCACCTTATTTCATAGATATCTATGCACTTATATTCTTAACGCGAATTACTCGGGATAACCGGCTCATATATTGAAATTCACTATATATTAACATAAGTAACTCCCATCTATGTTACTCTTTCTTTAATGTATCATATATAATTACTATGATATCTTCATCGCCTTTAACTAAAATGTTAACATTAAATTAGATTAATGTCAATTATAAATTAATAATATCTTTCCAGTTATTTGGAAAACCTATTTTGGCTAATATACTTTCAACTGGTATTACATTAACCTTATTGTCTAATACCTCAATCTCATATCCTATTTCATACATCATATTTCTAAATTCATTATCTGTTAATAATGTTTTAAGCATTATAACCAATGCATATAAATCATTTTTACCATATTTATAACCATTCTCATCTTTTTCAATATTAAGTTCATAATGGATATTAAAATCAGGAATTGATCTTTGTGTTCTATAATCAAATAGAATTTCTTCATGCGCACATAAATTTCTAAAATTAGCTATGATTGATAAGAATAATATCAATGTTGCAGGATCAATATTATATATATCAGCTATATCCTTTTGATCTTCATATTTCAATATTGCATATAATTCTGATACAATACCAAACGATAAGACTTTAACTAAAATCCACATCGGTATATATCCATATTTGTTAATATAATGCATTGTTGCAGTATGTTTTTCACCATTAACTCTTATTTGCCTTTTCATCTTGCTTATTACATCATTAACTTGGCGTCTTCTTAAAGGATCTTGATTAAAATTATCTGCATTCAAATAATCTTTTTCACGATAACCATATTTTTTGGATAATTGATAACTAATTACTGATTTAATATTGTTTTCAACAATCAATAAATTTTTAAAAAATATATTACGTATTCTTCTATCAAAATTAAATACAGCATACAACTCTTCAAACGTTGTACCTTCTAAAAATATGTCACTACCTTTTTGCTTAGTAAACATATGCCTATAACCATTTATGAAGAAATAATTTTCTTTTAAAAGTATTTTTTTTGTAGCCTCTTCATCTTTAATAACAAGACCACGTTCTTTTAAAATGTCAACTTGTTCTTGTAAATTTTTGAATACCTTGTTTGCCATATCATTCACCTATTTAATTATATCATATTAATGATACAAAAAAAAGATAATGATTACTCACTATCTAATAAATTTAAATGTTTTAAAATAAATTTAGCCATTCCTTCATCTTCTACAAGTTTAACATAAACTTTACCCGCATTTTTAACTTCTTCCAATAAATAGAACTCTTCATTTAAATTTTCATTCTCATCAGCACCACAACAAACATAGAAATTTTCATTATTATATATAGCTTGATGTATTATCATATATTTTTGATTGTCAGTGGTAGTGATTATTTGATTAATTCTATTCTCCATTTTTATTCTCCTATCTTATAATTATCTTAAATGTTTATCGTAATTTTCTTCTTGTGCGAAATCATTTAAACTTAAGCTTAAAGTATTTTCTAACGGATCAAAGTCAACAGGAACATTTTCAGGGGTTTCATTAACAACTTGTTCAGGTATTTTAACATCCAAAGTTTCAATTTCAGTTGTAGGATATGTAGGAACACCAAATTGTGGTATAGCTTCTTCCATATCAATACCATTTATTATATCATTTTGAGTTTGAATACTTTCAGGAACACTTGTAAACACATCAAAATCATATGCAGAAACTTCTTCTGCTGGTTTAGCTTCAGTAACCTTTTTTGTCATAACAGCAGATATACCATTAGCTGCAATTTTTGATTTTAATTTTGCCAATAAATCTGCTTGATTAATTGATGGATTTATACTTGTTGAATACCCTACTACTTCTATGTTCATATTATCATAACTCCCTTACTATCATCATTGTATACACTTTTATTTTACCACTTTTATATATGTTTTTCAACTATTTTATTGATATTTGGTAAAATACCTTACTATACCTTTCCTAATAGTTGCGACCATCTGATCTTGAAATTTATCATTACTTAAATTACTTCTATCAATCTTATTACTAATGAATCCCATTTCAATTAATACACCAGGTATTTTGACTCTTCTATATAAATAACCATTGCTTATTTTTGAATACTTTCTACCCGTTTTAAACTCTTTTCTTAGCTCATCTTGCATTATCTTAGCAATATTAATATTATTTGTATTAACATCATCATAAAAGACTTGTGCACCTGACCATTTTGTTTGCTTTGTAGCGTTTAAATGCAAGGATAAATATAGATCACATCCAGACTCATTAATTAACTTGCTTCTCCTATATAAATCTGATCTTTTTCTGTTATTAGCGTTTTTTAAAGATAGGTCATAATCATCATCTCTAGTCAAATATGCTATACCACCATAATTTTCTATTTCTTTTTTCAGTTTCTTAGCAATTTTCAGATTAATATCTTCTTCTTTAATTCCTCCATAGAAAGCTCCAGGATCCACTCCACCATGTCCAGGATCTATATAAATACATTTGTTTTCTAATGAATTACTTGCACTCACGACACCAAAGATTAAAAGCGAAATTATATATGCTGCTAACATATTCAAAACATATTTTTTCATAATATCACCACTATATTTTATGACAATAAAAAATAATTATTGTTAAATCAATAATTATTTAAATATATTCCACGGCTTAGTATTTGGTAAATTCAAATTAAATTCCATAATTTCTTTAGTTATAGGATGAATAAATGAAAGTGAGTATGCAAATAAAGCAATTTGCTCTCCTACTTTACTATTCTTATTATATTTTTGATCACCATATAATGGTAAATTTCTAGATGAAAATTGTACCCTTATTTGATGTGATCTGCCTGTTTCTAATTCAATATCAACCAAAGATAAATTATTTTTATATGCTACTAGGTTATAAGTCAAGCTAGAATCTTTGCCCATAGGACTTACTTTAGTAATATTTCTTTTACTATCCTTAAGTAATTTATCAAAAAATCTAGCACCTGGCGCATATCCTTCTACCACCGCGTAATATTTCTTTTTGAATTTCTTATCCCTTACCTGCTCTGATAATCTAGACGCAGCTTTAGAAGTTTTAGCAAATACCATGACTCCACCTACTGGTCTATCTAATCTATGAATTAATCCCAAATATACATTACCAGGTTTATTATATTTTTTCTTCAAATATTCTTTTAGCATCGAAAGCAAATCCATATCTTTAGATTCATCTTCTTGTACAGGTATATTAATAGGTTTTTCTACTACTAACACATGATTATCTTCATATATTATATTAATCATTACTACTCCATCTTCCATAAATACCACATGGCAAAATCAAATTATCTCTTTTGATTGGTAGGCCTACTTCCCCACTTTCAACCATACCATTTGGATATTCTTTTAATATAGTAGTTTTTAATATATTATCAAGTACTACACTGGAAATACCTGTAGTATATGAATTTATCAAAAAGAATAATGGTTCATCACTTAAAATACTAAGACAAGCCTCTATAAGTGTATATAAATTATTTTCAAATTTCCAAGTCTCACCATTAGGACCTCTACCATAACTAGGAGGATCCATAATGATTGCATCATATTTATTTCCTCTTCTCGCTTCACGAAGTACAAATTTCAAACAATCATCAACAATAAATCTGATAGAGTTATTTTCAAGTCCACTTAATTTCATATTTTCTTTTGCCCATTCAATCATACCTTTAGAAGCATCAACATGAACTACATCAGCTCCTGCATAGCTTGCAGCCATAGTAGCACCACCTGTATATGCGAATAAATTAAGTACTTTAATTTTACGATTACTATTTTTGATTTTTTCAATAATAAAATCCCAATTTGTAGCTTGCTCAGGAAATAATCCAGTATGTTTAAAATTAGTTGGACTAACTTTAAAAGATAAATCCCTATATTTTACTACCCAATAATCTTCTAATCTCTTTTTAAAATCCCAGTGTCCACCGCCTTTATTACTACGGTGATAAAAACCATCAGGATTTTTCCATAATGAAGTATATTCAACTTGCCACATAGCCTGTGGATCAGGTCTTCTAAGTATTATATTGCCCCAACGTTCTAATTTTTCACCATTGCCCGCATCAAGACATTCATAATCTTCCCAACCATCGCTTATTTTTAACATTCTATAACCCCCTATAATTATATTTCAAATAAAGTTTCCTTAAAACATATGATATTAAAAACACTAATGATAATAATATTAACATCCATAATACTGTCATTATTAAAGCTTGCTCGCGCACCATTAAGAATGGATATGGACCTTTCACTACTTCAAATATATTTAAAGGAATCAATACGAAGCCATATAAAAGCGTAAATCCCATACCTATAATACTATCTTTTACTGTGATTTTTCCTATATTATCATATACGAAGAAACTTATCAAACTGATAATCGGACATAATAAATGATGATAAAATAGTGGCCCTTTAAAAAGTAATAGCGAAAAATCATAATTATACATCGGTATTAATATAAATAGTACAACAAAGAATGTTAATGTTAGACATATATTAGATACATATTTAAATAACATAACAACTTTAGGCACTTTTCTATTGGCACCTAAAAACATTATAAAAAGTACAGATGCAACAAGCGCAATAAAATTACTATCTTCAGTATAATATTCAAAGTTTATCGTATTATATTCAATTATTGATAATATAAATGCTATACATTCAAATATTATTAATAGCATATTCAATACTAATGAAACTTCCTTCTTTTTCATAAACACCTCTTTAATTCTTTTCTATAAGTTCTATTTTATATGGTAATTCTTTATATTTTTGATAAAAATCTTTTGTAGATATTTCTTCTACATTATATAATTCTTTTAATGTATCCTTAAGTTCAGTTTTATCACTTTCAATTATCCAAATTCTACCCTTATATTGTTCAATAAATTCTAAATCATTTAGCACATACATATGAGGTTCAAAAGCTTTATAAGCAATATCTATTCCCCAATGATCTTTATTATAAAAATATGATTTATTATCCTTATATTGTCCCAACAAAGTAGTTATTGCTGAACCAGACATATCATCATATAAAATGATATCATCATCACCTAGATTCTCATATAAATAAGTTATATGATCATAATTATGCTCATCATATGCATTATTTATATTCGCATTCATATTTTGTGTTCCTAACAGGAATATCAAAATTAGTATAGGAACAACTATATATTTATTTCCAGTTGATAATGTATAAGATAGATAAAATATGATAAGACCTGATATTATAATTAAGTATCTAGCATATAAAATAGGTGACGCAATAAGTGATATTAATAATGTCACTAAAACAATTATTAAATATATAAAAGCAGAAACTAAACTAATAGTCCTAATTTCCTTATTTTTAATTAGTAGATAAATCGTATATAAATATAATAATAAAGCTATAATAAATGTTATCCATGATTCAATATTTGTTTGAAATTGTGCACCAACTACTTCATATAAAGTTCTTGGAAAAGCAATAGTGATCCAAAATCCACCGCCAACTGAAGTTAATTGTGTAATAAAGTATGGTATCCAAGGAATATATAAAATTATTTGTGTAACTGCAAGTATAATGAACTTCTTAAGCATATCATATCTTTTAGATCTAATTAAATATATAAATAATGCTATATTGCAAACGCCAGCTAGCATAAGGCCATAATAGTGTGTATATGCTAACATAAGACTAAATAAAGCAAATTTATATATACTTTTGCCACCATCATTTTTATATACTCTATATGCATAAATAAGCATTAATGAAGCAATTAAAAGTCCAAATGAATACATCCTAATTTCTGATGTATAAAGACTTGCTATAGGTAAGAAATATACCAAAAAAGTAAATATGATTCCAGTTTTTTCACCAAAATCTTTTCTAATATGTGTCATACCTAAAATTCCTAAAATAACATAGCATAGCCAAGAAAATATTCTATAGCATATTATACTGTTACTTCCAGCAATTAAATATATTAAATGCAAAAAGAAATAATATAATACTGGATGAACATCATGACCACCAATTACCCATATATCCTTAAAACTATGTGATGCTAATGAAACAGAATATGCCTCATCAAACCATAAAAGATTATGAAATAATGGTAATAATAAAAATATACTACCAAATATTATTAACGCTATATGTATATGTTTTAATTTAATCTTACTAAACATACTTACACCTCAACTATTAATAATTATACCATAAAGAATATATTTTCACTAGACAATTCTATTATTGACTATAATAAAAAGCCAGCATAAACTGACTTTCCATATATTATCTCTTTGAGAATTGTGGTGCACGACGAGCAGCTTTAAGTCCTGGTTTCTTTCTTTCTTTCATTCTTGGATCTCTAGTTACAAAACCAGCTCTTTTTAAAATTATTCTATAGCTATCTTCGTTACCTTCATTTGCTTTATCATATTCTAATAAAGCTCTTGTGATACCTAGACGAATAGCACCAGTAGCTCCTGTAAAACCACCACCACTAACGTTTGCTTCGATATCAAATGTTTTTTCATTATTTGTAGCAACTAATGGTTGCATTAAATCCATAACATTAGTTTCATAAGGGAAGAATTCTCTTACATCTCTACCATTAACAGTAATTTTTCCTGTACCAGGAACCATTTTTACTCTTGCAACAGTAGATTTTCT
>JAEEGL011165212.1_pt1 | contig 11874 bp, 10 predicted proteins | sample 9134231 | NCBI WGS metagenome assembly JAEEGL01 (sample SAMN16246548, study PRJNA631951) | gut metagenome | biome: gut microbiome; feature: rumen; material: fiber-attached | host: Bos | place: Iran: Karaj | collected 2018-10 | reverse complement strand
TGCTTGAAACCGACGCTCCCTTCTTGACTCCAATCCCAAATCGTGGTAAAATAAACGAGCCAGCGTATGTCAAAGACATCGCTAATTGGTTATCTACTAAATTGGGAGTTTCTTGCGACGAAGTCGCCGAAAAAACAACAGAAAATGTCAGAAATCTCTTCAACATATAAAATTCCAGGATTTATCACCGACGAAGAGCCGGATATGTTTTCTGATGTGCTCGGAAAAACCGAGGAAGAAAAGCCTTTCGACCTCTACGAAGAACTCTCAGCCATCTCTGAGGAAATAGAAAAATGCCGCTCAAGAATGTGCTAAAAGACACCGTTAAAAAAGCCCGTACTAAAATCGACGCCATCAAATCAGACCTCAAAAACTATCATTCTACCGTCCGTCCAAAACTAACCACCGAAGATTTGATCAATGCCGAATCCGAATTTGGTCGCTTGATTTTTGGCCCTATTCCAGCTGGCCATCGCCGCGAGTTTTTTGAGCACAAGAAAAATGTTTGGATCTGGCACGAAAGCTGGCATGAAAATGGCGCCGAAAAAGAAATCACTATGCGTTACGAAGTTCGCCCAACTGGCGTATTCAAAAAGCCAGCCGGCGGCATGTACGTGCAAATCAAAGGTGCTGAACTTGAGAATTTTAGAAAAGCTCTGCACGAATATCTTCGCATTGTTAAAGAAAAGCTTTACTAAACCCACCAAAATCTTCTATAATGATTATGTATAGGAGATTTTTTAATGAAGAAAAAAATTGCAATTATTGTCTTGGCGATCTTTGGCGCTCTCACTATTGCGTTTGGCGTGTTTTTAATTATCAGCCTTCTTCAAGGCGAAAACCCATATAGCAAAATGGCCGAAGCCGAAGTGCTAATCGATGTTAAAAAATGGCAAAAGGAAGACGAGCCAACCGTGATTTGGGAGTTTGGCGAGGGTACTGGCAAGATCACGACCAACGCGGACGAATACTTTGATATGGAATGGGGAATGAAAGACGGAGTTTTGTCGATTAAAACCAAATGGCTCACAGATTTAAGGGATGATTTTGAAATTACAGTTGATAAAGACGCACCGAGCTTTACCGTAGTCAGTAAGTCAGACGGTAAAGAAAGCAAGTTTGTCCCATACGAAGAAGAGGAAAAAGAAGAGGAAGAAACTCCGGACGTAGTATTTCCAGGCGAAGAAATCCCAGTCGCTGAGTAGACTAAAACACGAAAATATGTTAAAATATAAGAATGATTTATCTTGATCATGCTGCCGCGACACCTCTTGGCGCCAAGGCTAAAAAAGCCATGGAGCCGTATTTTGCTGACGATTTTTTTAATCCTTCTGCACCGTATTATCCAGCCAAAAAAGTTCGCGCCGAGTATGAATCTGCCAAAGATCGCATCGCCCATACGATCGGTGCCAAAGGCAACGATATAATCATCACTGCTGGTGCTACTGAATCCATCAACTTAGCTTTTACTGCTGCCGCCAAAAAAGTACTAGTGCTTGAAACTGAACATCAATCTGTTCTCGAAACGGCGAAAAATTTTGATCATAAACTAATAAAGGTTGATAAAACCGGACTAATTGATCTAAAAGACTTCCAAAATAAACTTAGTTCTGATATTGAATTAGTTTCGATTTCCCTTGCCAACAATGAGCTTGGTACCATCCAACCACTTGCTGAGATTTCTGAGATTATTCGCAAAGAACGCCAAAATCGTCTAAAAAACAAAAATAAAACTCCACTCTATCTTCATTCTGACGCTTCGCAAGCTCTGAATTTGATCGATATTAATGTTGCTCGTCTTGGTGTTGATCTTCTTACGATTAACTCCGCAAAGATTTATGGGCCAAAAGGCATTGGTGCGTTATATGTTGCGCACGGCGTAAAATTAAAGCCAATTACTTTTGGTGGTGGTCAAGAAAACGGCCTGCGTTCTGGCACAGAAAATGTGCCACTAACTATCGGTTTTGCCGCCGCCGCCGAAGAAGTAAAAGCGCACTTAAACGGCAATCGTAAACACTACGAGAAGCTCCAAAAAGTATTCAAAGAAGAGTTAAAAAATGCACAAATCGAGCCAATCTTTCTTGGAAACAAAAAACATCAACTTCTAAATTTCTGCCCAGTGTCATTCCCGGGCATTGATGCTGAAAGAATTATTTACAAGCTAGAAGATAAAGAGATTTATCTTTCCACTGGTGCTGCCTGTGCTGCTTCAAAAGGAGAAAAATCCCACGTATTAAAAGCTATCGGTCTCACCGACGCAGAAATCGCCGGCTCCTTCCGCATCTCCTTTGGCGCCTTAAATTCCGAATCGGACGTTAAAACTGCTGCAAAAGAAATCTCCAGCGCCATTAAAGAGGAACTAAACAGAATGCGGGGTGAAGATGCGTAAAACTGTCTATCTTGGTATGTCTGGCGGCGTCGATTCTTCCGTTTCGGCTGTACTTTTAAAGGAACAAGGCTACAGAGTCGTTGGCGTTTATATGAAAAACTGGTCCAAAGACCTCCCAGGAATGAAATGCCCTTGGGCGGAAGACCTCGCCGACGCGAAACGCGTCGCCGTAAAACTCGGCATTGATTTCAAAGTTTTTGATTTTGAAAAAGACTACAAACAAAAAGTCGTGGACTACATGCTTTCTGAATTCAAAAAAGGCCGCACGCCAAACCCTGACATCATGTGTAACCAAGAAATAAAGTTCAAACTCTTCTACGAAGTCGCTCGCGAACAAGGCGCCGACCTTATTGCCACCGGCCATTACGCAAGAGTAGGTTGGGCAGATACATCTTCCGAGGGGCATCCGCAGCTGCTGCGAGGACGAAGTGAAGAGCCCCGTGAAGACGGGCGCGATGAACGTCCCGAGGAAGACTGTATTGCCCCAACCCTTCTTCGTGCCGTGGATGAAAACAAGGACCAAACCTACTTCCTATATAGAATCAGCGAAGAAGCTCTCGCTCACACACTTTTCCCAATCGGCGACATGAAAAAACCTGACGTCAAAAAGTTAGCCGAAGAAAAAGGTCTAAAGAACGCTTATAAAAAAGAATCCATGGGTGTCTGCTTTGTTGGTGATGTCGGCATGAAAGATTTCCTTCGCGAATACATTGAAGAAAAACCGGGCGAAATCCGCGAAATCGAAACCGAAAAAGTCCTCGGTTTTCACGACGGCGCGATTTTCTATACCATCGGCCAACGCCACGGCTTGAATGTCGGCGGAGGTTTACCTTACTATGTTGTGAAAAAAGATTTGGAAAAAAATATCGTCTATGTTTCAAAAAACCTCAACGAAAAAAATCTCTGGGTAGACGAAATCGAACTCGAAGATTTATTTATTCGCGGGGGACTGCCAAAATCTGGCAAAATCGAAATTCGCATTCGTCACCGCGCTCCACTTATTCCAGCCAAATTCGACGAAGGAAAGGTGATTCTAAAAGAAAAAATCAAACGCCCAGCCTCCGGCCAATCCATCGTCTTCTATTCCGATGACACCTGCCTCGGCGGCGGCATCGTAAAATAATTTTTATGTTATAATAAAAACATGAAGAAGAACAAAATATATCGCTCGCTAGGTAATTTGCTTTTAGCTAAAGGAATTATTGGGTGCATCACAAGCGTGCCGATATTTTTTCTTATAGAAATAGTTTTAAGTTGCTCCCCTGGTTCTTGGTGCAGTGGAGAACCAACATATATGAAAATATTAGACATTATTACAGCACTAGTTTTTACTATTGTAAACATTTCTCTTATTATTACGGGAAAAAATATGCGAAGGGCAACGCTCAGCAAGGTAGAACTAGATAAAAAAACTGGTGCAGCAACAACTATGGTAATGCTTGCTGTAATTGTTGGCGCCATATGGTTATTTGGTTCTGGAATGTGGTCTATAATACCAGTCATACTCTGGTTCGGCTTAGATCTTTTTCTTTCGATTGCAGTGCTTGTCTCATGTACGGGCTATCACAAACAAATTAAAGCAGAATAAAAAAGAAGCTCCTGCGGTAGGAGCATACTGCCCCGTGCAAGAACTTCGATACTAAGATTATTTCAAGCTAGGGATTTGATATCAACAATTTGGCCACATTTTGTAATTAGGCATTTCATCGACAAGTTTTTATAATTTGTCGTTTTTAACCAATTATAATATTTTCAAACAATCATAACCATTATCTATGGAAAATCAATCATATGTTATAATTGTAGACGGAACTTACAATTATGAGACATTAACAACGCGTTTTAGCTGACGCATTTTCGTGTTGCAAAAACTTTAATTGCAGCTCCCGTAGGAGCCGGTCTTATAGTTTTTGCCTAAAACGCGAAATTGTAGGTTCCAGCCGGCGAATCGGGGGCTGCAGTTTTTATTAAACTGTAGAGCCAAAATCATATCAAACATAAGAGTAATTGGAACCTACGATTATGAAAGACAGTAACTCCGCGAATGCGGATAAATACGTCGATTATACGCGCGAACAACTCCTCGCGGAAATAAGGCGGCTTAAAAACCATAAGAAATACGGCCTAGTCTGGGAGCATAAAAAAGAGCAGGTGATTGAGGATTTTGAAACTCAGCAGCCGTATCTTCAGGAAGTGGCAGAGAAGCGCATCGAGAATGCACCGGGCGAACCAACGAATTTGATTATTGAAGGCGACAACTTTGAAGCGTTGTCGATTTTGAACTATACGCATGCCGGCAAGGTGGATGTGATTTATATTGATCCGCCGTATAACACTGGCAATAAAGACTTCATTTATAACGATAACTACGTAGATTCCGAAGACGAATTTCGCCATAGTAAGTGGCTAAGTTTTATGGAGCCAAGATTGAGGCTGGCGAAGAACTTGCTGAAGGATGATGGCGTTATTTTTATTTCGATTGATGAGAATGAGTATGCTTCATTAAAAATGTTAATGGACGAAGTATTGCCAGGCAATTTTATCGCTAATATAACTTGGGATAAAAGAAATCCAAAAGGGAACTCAAAAACCATATCTTCGGTAATTGAATACATATTATGCTACGGGAAAAATCTTCAATCTACCAAAGAGTTGAGGACTGAAAAGGATAATGCTGGACAGATGATAGCTAAGGCTGGACAGCTACACGGCAAAGTTGGTAGGAAAGTAACCCCTGATTGCATAAAAGAGAGTATAAGGCTGGGAGCGAACATTAAAGAAAATGATTTTAGTAGAATTTATTCTCTAAGCGATGCAAATAATGATTTTTGGAAATGGCTAAAAAGTCAACCGTTTCTTGAAGGCGAGAAGGCTTATAGATATATAGATGAAAATGGCGATGTTTTTCGTCCAGTTTCTCTGGCTGCACCTAAGGATAGCAAAAATAAGTATGATGTGATGCATCCGATAACTAGAAGACCGTGCGCTTGTCCGAAAACTGGTTGGCGTAATAAGAAAGAAACGATGGCCGAGCTCATTGCTAACGGCGATATTTTATTCGGGAGAGACGAAAAAACCATACCGAACCGAAAATATAAATTAAAAGACTTTTTAACTCAAACATTATCTGACTTGATATCATATGCAGGCAATGGGATTGATGATTTACGAAGTGTCTCTAAAAACGACATGTTTGATAATCCAAAGCCACTGTTCTTGATGGAGAAGATATTAGGCGCTATCGATAAAGATGATGCAATAGTACTTGATTTTTTTGCAGGCACTGGTACGACTGGGCAAGCTGTTCTCGAGTTAAATGAAAAAAATGGTAGTAAAAGAAGTTTTATTCTTTGTACGAATAATGGCGATAAAGGTCCGGATTCGGTGAAGATTGCGGAGGATATTACTTATCCGCGCATTAAGACTGTGATTACCGGTGAGCGTCAGGACGGTAGCAAATATTCGGATGGAATTCCGGCGAATTTACGCTATTACAAGATTGATCATATCGAGAAAAAGCAGAGCATTGATGCGAATCGTCTTGAGATTGTGCGCTATCTCGAAGATATTATTCAGGTGAAGGAAAACTCATATGAGCAGTGCGAAGTTGATGAAGACTTTGCATTGTATAAAAATAGTGAACGATTTGTTGGGATGGTTTTTGATCCGTTTGCACTGGAAGAAGCCATTGGCAAAATTAAAGAGAAAAACACCGAGAATTTGCCCGTGAAACTCTATGTTTTCTCGTATAGTCGCGATGCGTTTGAAGATAATTATGAAACGGATTTTGAAATTGAATTCGTAGCGATGCCGGAGGGCCTGCTAAAAACTTATGCAAATATTGTCACCGAGACAAAGAAGGAGGATGCATGAAACTTAAAGATTTCCAAATCGAGGCGATTGCCGAGACATCGGAATATATTCGCGACTTTCTCGTCAAGAAAGAGCAGAAGAAGAACGATAAGGTTTCGGAAGTTGTCCTAAAGAGTCCAACCGGTTCGGGTAAGACAATTATGGCAGCGGAAATTTTGCGCAACCTTGCAGATTTCTTTGAGTTGCATCCGTACGCGATAATTTGGGCGGCGCCAAATAAGCTTCACGAGCAGTCGCTGAAGAAATTATCGGATCGCCTGGCGGAGACGGAGTATCAGTTGGTGAATGTCGACTCGATGAGTTCGGGCGCTTTAACGCGTAATACCGTCTTATTTACGAACTGGGAAAAGCTATTTAAGCAAGATAAGGACGGGAACTGGGCTAATAGGGCCGTGCGCCAGGGCGAAGACGGCAAGAATTTGCAGGACGTTTTGGATGCGACGCGTGCGGCGGGCATTGGCATTATGCTGATTGTCGATGAGAGTCATCAGACTTTTTATGGCACGAATTCACAGGCGCTTGTTCACGGCGTGATTAAGCCTGATTTGGTTTTTGAGATCTCTGCAACGCCAAAAGCTGTGATGATGGGCGGGGATTATCATATGACAGAAGTTGAGTTTTCCGATGTTATTGATAGTGAATTGATTAAAAAAGAAGTTTATCTTAATAATGAAATTGCGAAAAATATCAATGATTCTGCTAATTCCGTTGAAGTTGTCATTAATGCTGCGCTTGATAAGCGCGATGAACTCGCTAAAAAATATGAAGAGCAAGGCATAAATATCAATCCATTGCTTTTGATTCAGCTACCTAACACGAGCAAAGAAACTATGTCTGAGCTCGATTTAAAAGACAAGGATATTATTGAGAGCATCCTTGAAAAACGAGGCTTACGTTATTCGAATGGCGAGCTCGCTATTTGGCTTTCTGACGATAAACAAAACCTTGAAAATATAGAAAAAAATAATAGCCAGGTTAAAGTCTTAATATTCAAACAGGCCATCGCACTTGGCTGGGATTGCCCACGAGCGCAGGTCATGGCAATGCTTCGTGATACAAAATCTGAAGTTTTCCGCATTCAGACCGTCGGTCGTATTTTACGTATGCCAGAAGCCAGACATTACATTGATGATTCTCTAAATAAGGCATACGTGTATACCGATTTGCCCGATATTACAATTGCTCATGACGATACTGATGCTAAAAATCTCATAAAAATGCAAGTCGCTCATCGTCGTGACGATATTTCGAATATAGAACTCCCAAGCGTGTTTATTCATCGCACAGACTATGGAGATCTGCGAGCTGATTTCAAACCAGTTCTCGACAACATATTAGATCAGACTTTTGGTACCGACGATTCTAGGATGACCAGTGAAGATCGATACAACCTCGTTGATGAGAAGCTTGAAATATATGATGGAGAATTAACTTCGCCAATAATTGCAGATGCTATTATAGAGAATCTCGATAGTTATGAAGTTTCTGAATACGAAACAATAAAAGTAAATATGGATGCGGCAAATATTGAACGAATCTTCAATACTATATTAAGGGGCTATACCGGACAGTTTAAAAACTGGGCGCGTACTAAATCTGTCGTTTGTGGAACATTGTATTCTTGGTTTAAAAAAGCAGGCATCAACATAGAAAGAGTTCAAAAGATTATTGCCTGTTCGATAGTTAACCAAGAAATTTTTTCACAAGTTTTTGACAAGGCTCTCGATGCGTATGAAGATATATATCGTGAAGAAATGAAACGCCGTCGTGACCGCGAACTAGAAGAGTTGGTTTTTAGTATTCCTGAGGTAGATCAATTTAATGAAAATTATACAATCACAAAATCACCAAATAATGCAATGGAACAATACTATCGCTATGATAATGCACCAAATACCGAGGAAAAATTCGAAGAAATGCTGAATCGAGCATCCCAGATTGAATGGTGGTATAAAAATGGCGAAAAGATGGAAAAATATTTCGCTATTCCATATTATGACCTGAATGATAGAACAAAAACCGTGAGAAAAGCATTTTATCCAGATTACATAATACGCTTTAGCGACGGGTCGACTGGTATATATGACACTAAATCAGGTTTTACCATAGAGAACAAAAATACTCGCCAAAAAGCGAATGCTTTACAAAAATTCATTCGAGAGAATGCAGAATTGAATCTTAAGGGTGGCATTATAAATGTAAAAGGTGAATCATTCTATATTCAAGATTCACCAGATTATGATGAAGATGGGGAATGGAAAAAATTTATTATACAATAGGCCTCAATTAGTCTTAGTGGAGTTGTAAAATGTCACAAACAGATGCACAGAAACGGGCGATGAAAAAGTATCTCAGCAACCCTGAGAATAGAAAAAAGAGAACAACCAAAAATGCTGAATATGTTCGCAGGAAAAAACATGAAAAGAATATCGAACACGCAAAAAATATTATCGCTCTAGGTAACAATGTTGATGCTGTAACAGAATATATTGAAAACATTCTTAAACATAGAAAAGCAAGAAGCGATGTATCTAATAAAATAACCGAAAATGAGTCTGGCGCTTCTAAGCAACACTTTATTGACGATAATCTAGAGATATTTGTGAATCCGATCACGGAAGAAATTGCGACGTACAATCCTAAACAGTCAATAAGTAGATTGTCGAGTGATTTGTTTTCAGAAAACGATATTTCGAGAAAAATAATTACTCCAGTTGTTCAAATTGGAGATGCCCCAAAGATGCGATCATTAAAGATAGACGATACCCCTGATGTGCTAACGACGCCTAAGAATAATATAGAAGAAAAAAGTAGCGGTATTTTAACCAAGCTTGTCGAACGAGTATCATTAATGCCAAAAGAGGAACTATTACACTTAGATAAGTGGAAAGATAATGGAGAGAATGGCGCCCATCTTTTGACTATGCCAAATATCCCAACGCCACTACAGGGACCAGGTATGCAACCAAGAACAATTTTAGGATCAACAAACTGGGACTCTATCAGAAAAAAATGTTATGCCGATGCTAAATATCACTGCCAGATTTGTGGAAAAAATTGCATTGATGGTCAATTACAATGTCACGAAGTTTTTTCAATCGACTACGAAAAACGAACATCAATTTTCGAACGCGTTGTTGCGGTTTGTCCTTTATGTCACACAATAGGCATTCATTCTGGAAGAGCATTAACTCTTTATAAAAAAGGATCATCTTATATGAACAAAGAGCATCTCTTAAAAGGTGTAGAGAATGCGTTTTATGTCACTTCGCTCCATAATAAAACACATCCTTCAAGCGAACCACTTCGTTTATTTGAATCATTCCTTGATTATGTGAAACAAAAATCAATAGCCTCAGAAGTAATAAGACTAATAAAGAAATACGATATACAGTTCTACAGAATCGATGAAAGATCTTGGAAAAGGAAGTATTGGAGTGATTGGGAACTTATTTTCGATGGAGTAGAATATCCAACTATTTATAAAAACATTGAAGACTGGCAAAGTGCTATGGCAAAAGTGAACGAAGAATGGAATACTGGTACACAAAATTAAATCACAAGCGCTTTAATTTGTCAAGTATGGGGTAATTGTGGTATAATTTCAGAATATGAATGCAAGCGAAATTAGACAAAAATATTTAGAATTTCAAGAGAAAAAAGGGCATAAAGTTATCGCTCCAGCGCCACTCGTTCTCGAAAACGACCCAACCACACTTTTCACCGGCTCCGGTATGCAACCGCTCCTTCGATTTTTGCTCGGTGAAACGCACCCAGACGGCACTCGCCTTACCGACTCCCAGCCATGTCTCCGCTTGCAAGACATTGACGACGTTGGCGATCCGCGCCATACCACTGTTTTTGAAATGCTCGGCAACTGGTCGCTTGGCGATTATTTTAAAGAAGAACAAATCAGAAATTGTTTCGAATTTTTAACTATAGAAATTGGCTTAAACCCAGAAAAAATTTACGTTACCTGCTTTATCGGTAGTGAAAAATACGGCATTCCGCGTGACGACGAAGTAGCGAAAATCTGGCAAGAGGTATTTAAAGAAGCTGGCATCGAAGCAAAAATTGCCGAAATCGGCGAAGCTAAACTGGGCGATGAGCGCGGTATCAAAGACGGCGAACGCATTTTCTTCTACAACGACAAAGAAAACTGGTGGAGCCGTGGCGGCGGTATCGAATCTACGCCAATCGGCGACCCATGCGGTCCAGATTCCGAAATTTTCTATGACTTTGGCGAAGATAAACAAGATGTCGAAAAATTCGGCAAGTCTCACCCAGCTTCCGACGGTGCTCGTTTTATGGAAATCGGTAACCAAGTCTTTATGCAGTACAAACGCAACGAAGACGGCACTTTTTCCGAACTCGAAAAGAAAAATGTTGACTTTGGCGCCGGCCTCGAACGTGTTGCTGCGGCCGCGATGGACAGTTTTGATGTTTTCAGAGTTTCCTTACTTTATCCAATCATCAAAAAACTCGAAGAACTTTCCGGAAAAACCTACGACAATAACACCGACGAAATGCGCATCATTGCCGACCACTTGCGCGGAGCTTATCTTCTCGCTGCTCAAGGTCTTTCGCCGTCCAACAAGGCTCAGGGTTACGCACTTCGCCGCTTGATTCGCCGTGCCATTTTGAAAGCTTTAGATCTTGGCATTGCCCAAGATTTTATGCACGAAACCATTTCTACTATCGAAGAAGAGTATAACGCTCTGCCGGATTCCATCCTTACAAATCGCGAACACGCGCTCGAAATTCTCGAAAAAGAAGAACGCGTTTTCCGCCAAACTTTAAACAAAGGTTTGAAAGAACTTAATAAAATTTCCAGCAAAGCTGAAAGTCTTACCGGCTACGATTTATTCAAGCTCCAAGACACCTACGGCTTCCCATTTGAAATTTCCGTTGAAGAAGTTTTCCGCCAGAATATCAAACTTTCCGATAACTACAAGAAAGAATTCGAAGAAGCTTTAGAAGAACAAAGAAACCGCAGCAAAACAGCTTCAAAAGGCATGTTCAAAGGCGGGCTCGAAGATCACGGCGAACAAACTACTAAATATCACACCGCCACTCACCTGCTTCTTGCCGCTCTTCAAAAACATGTCGATAGTTCGATCCGTCAAAAAGGTAGCAACATCACCGCCGATCGTTTGCGTTTTGATTTTAACCTTGATCACAAGATGACTCCCGAAGAAATCAAAACCGTCGAAGACCAAGTTAACGAATGGATTAAAGCTGATCTTAAAGTTTCGTTTGATGAATTTGATAAAGACTACGCAAAAAATACTTTGAAAGCCCACGGTCAGTTCTGGGAGAAATATCCAGACAAACTCAAAGTCTACACCATCGGCGATTTTGATAACCCAATTTCCCGCGAAGTTTGTGGCGGCCCACACGTCGAACACACCGGCGTGCTCGGTTCTTTCAAAATCAAAAAAGAAGAGTCTAGTTCCGCTGGCGTCCGCCGTATCAAAGCTGTACTAGAATAAAACTTGTGCTATAATTTAGGCATGAGTGCTTTACTTAGTCGTAAAAGTAAGGAGGAAAAAACCAATACCGACAAAGACGCGATTCTCGCGCTTGATATTGGTACCGAATTTGTCAAAGCC
>JAEEGL017065726.1_pt1 | contig 11875 bp, 9 predicted proteins | sample 9134231 | NCBI WGS metagenome assembly JAEEGL01 (sample SAMN16246548, study PRJNA631951) | gut metagenome | biome: gut microbiome; feature: rumen; material: fiber-attached | host: Bos | place: Iran: Karaj | collected 2018-10 | reverse complement strand
CGTTGATGTCCTTGTCAAAGAAATCGGTGATATCGATCGCCGGCTCGCCGAAGAACTGATCACCGCCTTCGGATTCAATGGCGACGATGGCGCGGATAATGGTGGTCAGCGTTGCCTTGGCAATGTGCCCGTACTCCATCTCATATTCGCCGATATGCTCGCCGACCCAGGTCAGCATGGCTTTCAGATCCTTGGTGTCCAGAAGCAGAAGGCCCTGGTCATCGGCAATTTTGAAAATGACCGACAGCACATCTGCCTGTGTATCGTTCAGACCGAGGCACTGCGCCATCAGGTTGGGACCCATTTCGGAAACAGTGGTGCGCATCTGCGTACCCTTCTCGCCGTAAATATCATAAAAAGCTGCCGGGAAGGCCTGGTATTCAAAGTCTTCACCAATCCCGAAGCGTTCAATGCGGGACCGCATATTCTCGGAATCCACACCGGGCTTGATCATGCCCGAAAGATCGCCCTTAACATCGGAAAGGAATACCGGAACGCCCATTTTAGAGAATGACTCTGCCAGCACTTTCAGTGTAACGGTTTTGCCGGTGCCGGTAGCGCCGCAGATGAATCCGTGGCGGTTTGCCATCCCGGGATTCAGATATATCTTGTCCTGCAGTCCTTCACCAGTCTTTGCAAAAAAAATCTTGTTATTATCTACCATGATGCCGACCTCCTGGGAAATCTATTGGTAAAACAGAATATGTTTTATGATTTCTGCTTATTATACCACATTTATTGTAGCTCGTCTATTTTGGCACACAAGATTATGTGTATTAATATCTGTGCGAAGACTGTTTTTTCCTCCAGGAGCCCAGCATTACAGCGATGCCCGCCAGCAGGGTGATTCCGTAATAAAACCAGGTGGCCGGGTTGGAATACCAGGTAGTAAAAAAGGAAAACAGCAGATAGAAAGCAAATTGGCCATAGGCAAGGCAAAGAAAAGGACAGTTCCTGCCATACCGGAAAACCAGCTGCTCCAGCAGTGCTGCCGCCGCGCCCAGAACCAGTGAAAAGACCAATACGCCTGCCAGACCGAAATCATAATAGGCATCATAAATAAGGGTGACGGTAGTAAGCTCTTCCTTGGTCACATAAATCGGGAAGGAGGTCCATTCCGGATGCAGAAACTTCAGGCCGGTCAGCGCAAACAGCGGAAACAGCATGCGGAGTCCGTGGGTGTGTTCGGGCAGGTCTCTGATAAGGCAATTCAGGTTATCATAATTGTTGGCAATATACATATATGGCTGTGTGATCCAGATGGGCGTATTAGGATCCCGCATCTCAAAAATGCCGTTCAGGTAGCTTATGCTGTGGGCCCGTTCAAAGGTAAGGAAAACATACAGACAAATCAGCAGAGCAATCCCGATGCCAAAATATGCCGCCAGGCGCGGCCTCAGGTATCTGGAAAGATTCTGCCTGTTCAGCGCGGCCCAGGTAAACATCGCAATCGCAGCTGCAAAAATCAGCTGAAACCTGGAAACCATCAGGATAGGCAGCAAAACGGACAATGCTGTACAGACCGCAACAGGGCCTGTCTTTCCGGCCGGAGTCTGAAGCTGTGAATAATAGATTACTGCTGCGGCAGGAACCAGCACACAGCTTACCGTAAAATAATGCAGACCGCTGATGTGAAAATAAGAATATGCATGCGGCGTTTCAACAGTAAATAAAGGAATATATCCGAGCAGAATGGCTTCGACAAAAAACGCGCCCCATGAAACGCCCGTCAGAATAAAAACAAATAATGCCGCGCCGGATTCATTCTTTTCAGGAGAATTCATTACATTTCCGGTCCGCGCCTCTTCCATCCCGGCTTCGCTCTTTTCAGGTTTCTTCGACAGCTTTCTCCTGAGCAGCAGATATGACAAAAGAAAACATACCCATGCCCCCAGCACACAGTACCAGGTCATGAGCTCCCATTTCCCCTGCAGGAAAGACAGTTTCATGTGTGATACACCCATCCCGCCAATCCAGGAAAGGGTAAAAAGAGCAGCCGGATTTAAAAGCCAGCTGCTCCTGTAATAATATATAAAGCCCGCAATTGCCGCCAGTATGATTATGCTGCCTGCTGCTGCATTCATTGTCATTTATCTCCTGCCAATGCCTAACCAGCCGGATCGTTTATTCCGTGCCCGGAACCGGCGGCTCCTGTATTTCCGTCTCTGCTGCCTGAGGAGCAGGCGGTTCCTCCGCAGAAACAACAGCTTCTGTCTCTCCGGGCCCCGGGTTGTCCATGGCAGGCTCCGTACTTTCCGTGCCCGGCTCCGGGATTTGATGAATGTCCGGATCTGAAGTTTCTCCGGCATGTGTTTCGGAGGTTTCTATATCCTGTCCAGGGCTTTCTTCCCCTGTTCCATGGGTATCCCCTGCCGTTTCCCCGTCTGTTTCTGCATGTGCCGGGGTTTCGGAAATATGTGAATCCGGTGAAGAGGCTGTTTCGTCGGGAGAATCGCCCCCATCATCTGCAAAATCATCTGTTTCGTCCGTATCATCGGTTTCATCCATATCATCCGCATCATCCTCAGGAAGCTGTTCATCCTCAAAGTGTTCTACGGATACATGATGTTCCTGTCCTTCCGTTTCATCCGGAGAAACAGTTTCATTCTCCAGCTCGAGCATGGTGTCTTCCTGCGCCGCGCTTGTCTCCGGAGTCTGCTCAGGCTGGACGATCACCGGGGGCTGTCCCTGCTGGGGAGGAACCTGAACAGTCTGCCGGGTAATTTTGGCAACTGCAGTCACCGTCGTTGGCTGGACAAGGTAAAGCCCGTTCGGAAGATACTCTCCCGCATCCACAGTAATCGTAACATTGCTGTCTGCCCCCGTAATATCCATCAGTCCTGACGGCAGATAGAGCGTATTGTATTTTCCCAATACGGAATCCACACCATATACGGAAACGAATCCGGGATCTGTTTCAAGTCCGGAAAGAGTATATCCTGTCTGAGGCTGTCCGCTGGTTGGAACATTGATGCTCAGGCTCTTGGTTTTATAAATGGGAATCTTGTAGGTGATATCGTTGCGCACCGAAACGCGTTCATCTACAGAAATCACATTTCCGTTTGCGTTGTAGAAAAGAGTCCTGCCCATTCCCACAATATCCGAATCCGCACCGCCCAGGTCCACACTGATGCCTACTCCGCTGATCCGGCCGATTTCCGAAACAGGCCCATAGAGTATCACTTCATCGGGCGACAGTACCGCAGGCCCGGCCACATATCCTTCGGCTGCCTGGCCAACAATATTAGCAGAAGGCTTGAAGGCTTTTTCCTGCATATCTTCGGTGGTGACATGGATGACCATCGGATACTGGCTGATGCCCGAGATGATACCGCTCACATCATCGCCCGCCTCTACATAAACCGGCACAGCGCCTGTTACGGAATAATCGCGCATATCCACATAAGCCTTGAATGAGGAAGGCTTTACCAGACTTCTGTAGCTGGAGCGGACCTTATAAGTGACCCTTACAGTCCGGCTGTCCAGGGTAAAGGCTTTGCCGGCCTTCATCAGTTCATCCCCGTAGTTCACCTGTATGTCCATAGTGACGTTATCTGTTACTTCGGGATTGGATACATTGACGACAACGAGCCAGAGTACAAAAGCCAAGCAGACGGAAATCAGCTTGAGACCGAGATTCTGTTTTAAAATCCTGAGAACTTTTGTCATGATGTCTCCGGTTCCTCCGTGTTTTTCCGTTTCATGCCGAACAGTCTGACTTCTGCTTTATTAATCCTGTTGATCAGGACTTTATCCAGTCCGGATTCATCCGGGACCTTCGTCAGTTTGCCCTTGAATGCCAGGCTGACGCCTCCGGTCTCTTCTGAGACGACGATGGTCAGGGAATCCGTCACCTCGGATATGCCGAGCGCCGCACGGTGTCTTGTGCCCAGGTCTTTACTGATGGACATATTATCAGAAAGGGGAAGGTAACAGGTGGCCGCCACGACAGTATCTCCGCGCATAATAACAGCGCCGTCATGAAGCGGCGTATTCTTCTCGAAAATATTGATCAGCAGTCCTGCGCTGACGGTTCCGTTAATCTCAATACCGGTCTTGGCATATTCCTGAAGGGATTCGGTCTGTTCCAGTACGATCAGCGCGCCGGTTTTAACCTTGGCCATTTCAAAAACCGCTTTTGAAATCTGGGATGCCGCTTCCTTGGACATGGTATTGTCACTGTTTTTGTCGATTACCATATGCAGCCCGCTGAGCAGTTTCTGGCTGCCGAGCTGTTCCAGCGCCTTGCGGAGTTCCGGCTGGAAAATGATGACGAGCGCGATGACCGCAATCGTTGCAATCCTCTCCAGGATCCATATAATCGTATCCAGCTGAAGGACGACTGCCACCAGTGTGAATACCAGAATCACCAGAATGCCCTTCAGCAGTGTCCAGGCCCTGGTGTTTTTGATCCACAGAAGAATCTCATATACAATAAAAGCAATAATCACAACCTCGATCAGGTTGATGTATGAGAATCTCGGGAGCAGTGAAAGCCAGCTTCTTATATTGTCAAGAATTGTATCCAAAAAACTGTCCCTCACTCTCTTCTTTCATTTTCGTCATAAGCCCTGATCTTGGGAACCGCTTTGACGTAATAGTAATAGTCATCATCCTCAAACTGAAGATGTTCCGTGCCCCTGTAATCCACACTGTAAAAAATATATTCATACAGAATGGCAAGGAAGAAGGAAATCACCATGCTAAGGATGTCCATCCCGAAAGAACCGCTGCTGCCATACCATGTCCCTGCCGCAATCATACAGATTGCGACAATGGCTATGCCGACACTCACAGCAATGGTCCATGCATGATTAATGCTGCTGTGGCTGATCAGGGCCACTGCTACAATACACAGAACAAAAGCCAGCATGACGGCAAACATATATTCATTTCGCAGGATGCTGTCGGCAGTGGCCGTAAACTCTTCCACCAGATCTGCCGGATTTCGCTGCATACTCTCTGCATGACGGACAAAATATTGGACCACGTTCCACACCAGGATGCCAAGCACTGCCGGCACCGCTGAAGAAATTCCCACGGAAAGCCCCAGCACAACGGGAACGAGGAAGGGAATTTTAAAATAAAATGCCAGGGGAACCAGGGCGATGATCAGCCCGGTGCCCGGACGGAACCCGTAATACAGTACAAAAATGAGCAGCATGACGATTCCTGAAAAAAGCGTCATGGTATAGGATACTTCAAACATATTGCCCAGCAGGAACAGCCCTCCCATCAGGGAAATGCATCCGAACGGGAAAAACACGCACAGAAGCGAGCATGCACATATGACGACAGGCCTGGAAAGCATGTCGTTATATCCCATCCTGCTCTGGATCAGGAAAAGCAGCAGGAAAGCCAATATGAATTTGAGGAGCGGCCTGATGAAGATATCATAGTCCGCATAGAGCCGCCGCAGCGCGTCTCTGCATTTTAACAAAGCGTACACGTATCAGCTCTCCTTATCGTTATAATGAAATCGCCGTGCCAGTCGCTTAAGCTTGGTAGCGTACAGGAGAATGCCCTTTCTGGCTTTTTTATAGCGCCTGTCGGAAACCACCCACGTAATCACAAGATAAGCAGCCAGACCGGTGATGTAAAGCCTTGCGATATGCAGCAGTGTCTCCTGTATGCCGCTCAGATTAATATTGTAAAACAGGGTATCTGCCTTGAAAACAATATAAAGACCCAGGAGAATCAGTGCGCACAGGGTATAACGGACAAATGAAAGCAATATGTGCCAGAGGATGTAGTCAGACCTATAATAATTATTGATCTTGAACACATCCGAAGCGTTTCTCTTTTCATAAATCGCAAGATCTGTCATCAGACGGATCTTCTCCTGCTGCAGCATATGATACTCCCTGTTTTGCGACATTATCAGACCTTTACATCATAACATTCCTACCTGAAAGAAACAAGGCAAAAACCTTGCGTCTTTTTGTCATTTTCCTTAATTACAACTGCTCTCCCGGACCATACAGCGGCTTGACCGAACCTGCTGTATTTGGTATTCTGAATATATATTCAACATTTTGTCTGATAACATCAGAAGAACGGATCGGAGAATGTTGTAAAGATGCAGGAATTCAACAAAGAGTATTCCGAAATTGCCCCTGAACACGAGCCATTAAAAGACAGAAAACGGCGCCACCGGGTTTCCGGTGCGCTTCCTTTGTGTGTCTCTGCATTATGCTTATCCTGCATTGTTTTCCTGCCGATTTTTTCATCTTCACATGAAGAAGGCACGGGTTCACCGGTTCCCGAAGCAACCGTATCGGTTGAGACATCAGAAAAACACGGATTGCAGGCAGATGAAACCGTTCAGCAGAACATCCTTCCGGAGACAATTCCCGAAGAAACCGTTTATGAGGAAACGCTTCCGGCGGAAACATCCCCGGAAGAGACAATTCCTGAAGAAATCATACAGGAAGAAACACTTCCGGAAACTGCCGCACCGGCAGAAACCGAAACGGAAAGCGTTCCTTCTTATACGGAATCCCCTTCTGCCGAAACAATGTCTTCTGCAGCTCCGACTGTCCCGCGTCAGACATCTCCTGCCCAGACTGCTTCACAGCAGGTTCCGGAAACACGGCCATCTACTGTGCAGCCGGCGGAAACCCAATCTCCTGAGAGCATTCCGGCACCAACACTTGAAACTCAGGCTGAAGAAACGCAGACTGAAGCTCCCTCTGATACAGAAGTGATTATAAAGGAAACCCAGGCTTCCGAATCCGGAGCCGGAGAACAGACGGCCAGTGAGTCCATATCCGACGGAACAACTGAAGACGCAGACCGGACTGCAGGTAATAACACAGCAGATTCCCAGACACAGGGAACAGAGGGTTCCGATGAAATCCGGAAGGAAACGGTTTCTGACGGATTGAATAACGAAGTGACGGATTCTTCAGCAGATACAGCGGAGAACGGAAGCTCCCGGGAATCTGAAACCTCCGGGACTTCCGGAACGACGGATGAAACAAAGGAATCTTCCTTTGACGGGTATTCCAATCTCAACGGAACCGCCGACGGATCATCCGATACATCCCAAAATGTGACCGGGGCTGCCGATACCGGGCAGACGGATACGGTAAGTACTGATACGGCAGATTCAGACACCGGTGAATCATCGGATAATCCTTCCATGAACGAATCCGGCGGCAACAGCCTTACCGGGGAAGGCATTCCGGAGACGGCATTTGAGAGCGCGCCTTCTTATGAGTTTGAAAGCGCCCCGTTATATGAACCTGAAAGCGAACCGGCCCCTGAACCGGAATCCGTAGTTTATGATTACGGAGAAACAGCAGAATCCGAATAACATACCATCCAACCAGGAGGGAATTTAAATGAAAAACGGCAAAAAAATGATCGGTCTTGTTATCTCGCTCATCCTGATTGCAGTATTCCTGCATCCGGGCTGGCTTCCTCTTCCCGCACAGCTCTCAGACACAATGAAAGAATTGATCCGGGGTCATTTTCTGCTGAAGGGGGATGTATCAGTCACTGTCGCACATTTCCTTACGCTGATTCCCGCCCTGCTGCTGGTCTGGTGCGTTTACACCCTGCTTTCTCTCCTGCTGGAACTGATCGGGAGAAAAAACGGACGTTCCGAAACGGTTACCCACCTTTTCCAGAGCATCATTAAATACCTGGCCGTGATTGTCGGTCTGTTCTGGGGCCTCAGCATTATGGGAGTGAATACCGCTGCAGTGCTTGCCAGCGTCGGAATTGTCGGCCTCATCATCGGTTTTGGCGCGCAAAGCCTGATTGAGGATATCATTACCGGGTTCTTTATCATTTTTGAAGGGGAATACGGTATCGGCGACATCATTATCCTGGATGATTTCCGCGGAACTGTGCGCAGCATCGGAGTGCGTACCACTGTCATTGAAGATGCCGGGGGCAACCTGAAAATCGTCAACAATTCCGATATACGCAATCTGCAGAACCGTTCCAAAAACAGCTCTCTGGCGATCTGTGATGTCGGTGTTTCCTATCGGACTGACATCGCACGTCTTCCGGAGCTTCTCCAGCCCGGTCTTGAAAAAATGCTGGAGAACAGCCGTGATATATATATCACAGCTCCGGTTTATATGGGAGTGGACCGCTTTGAAGACAGCGCCGTCATTCTCCGTTTCAGTGTGGAAACCCGGGAAAATGACATCTTCGCTGCAAAACGCCGCCTGAACCGGGACGTATTCCTTCTGCTCCAGGAGAAGCATATCGAAATCCCGTTCCCGCAGGTAGTTGTGCATAATCCTTAATGTTACTGCAATTATTTATAAAAACGAATTGAATATTATACTTTTTAACTGGAAGGGAGAATCATATGCCTAAAAAAGAAACAGCAACAGAGACCAGAGGCTTTTGCAGTATTGGAAAATATCTGCAGGGCCCGGGAGAAATCAAAAAACTGCCGCATTACGCCGGAATGTACGGTTCTGTTACAGTTGCCCTGATCGACCCGTTTTTTATGGGCCTTGAGGAAGAACTGACCGAGAAGTTCGCTTCTGAAGGACAGAAACTGCATGTGGTACGGTTTATGGGCGAGTGCAGTGATGAGGAAATCGAACGCGTCACAGGCATCGCCAAGGATACAAAAGCCAGCTGCATCGTCGGCATCGGCGGCGGCAAGACCTTGGATACAGCAAGGGCCGTCGGACCGGCTCTTGATATTGCCGAAATCCTCTGCCCCACAGCAGCTTCCTGCGATGCGCCCACCAGCGGCCTTTCCGTTATTTACAGGGCGGATCACACCTGCCGCCCGGTGATTTACAAAAAGCACCCTGAATATGTCCTTGTAGATACCGATATCATTATTGAGGCGCCGCCCCGTATGCTGGCTGCCGGCATCGGTGATGCGCTTGCCACTTATTTTGAGGCAGTCACAACACAGGCTGCCAACAATGTCAATAATTTCGGCGACGGCTATGCCCAGACACTTACCGGTATGGCAATCGCAAGGCTTTGCTTTGATACCCTGCTGGCAAAGGGTGAGGAAGCTTACCACGCGAACTGCATGCACCTGCGCACCCAGGCATTTGAAGATATCGTAGAAGCCAACACTCTTATGAGCGGTCTGGGTACGGAGAATACCGGATGCAATATTTCCCATGGACTGAGTACCGCTCTTGCAACAATTCCGGATACCCATCACAAAACACATGGTGAAACTGTCGCATTCGGTGTCCTGTGCCAGCTGATCATGGAAAATGCGGACCAGGAGCTTTTTGACGAAGTTTATCTGCTCTGTAAGAATGTGGGACTTCCGGTCTGCCTTGCAGATCTCGGCATTACGGAAAATGTGGAAGAAAAGATCCGCGGTGCCATGGAATACGGTGTTGCCAACAAAGAAATTCTCCGGATTCCGGTATATCCTGTAACAGCAGAACGCCTTTATAATGCCGTTATGTTTGTCGACTCCCTGAAAGATAAATATTAATCAGTACGCCCCGGGAGGGTTTCGTTCCGACCATCGAAATCATCCCGGGGCAGTTTTTTGGTCCGGATGTATGTTTAGCGAGGGACTTTTATGGAAGCTGAACTGCAAATACTTCGTGAACAGACCACGATCTTTCTTATCCTTCTTCTGATCGGCTATGTTTTTTACAAAATACGGCTGGTCAATGATACAGTCGTGAATTCCATACCGCCGCTGGTCCTGAGGCTGATTCTTCCTTCCATGCTTCTGGCAAGGCTCCCGCTTTCCGGGACCAGGGATGAAGTTCTTTCCATGGGATGGGTGCTTTTGGGAATTATCATCATGTTCGGCATACACATGCTTCTGGCTTTTTTGATTGGCAAAATCATGCGTCTGAAGCAGCCTACCATGAATGTGCACCTTTGTGTATGCGCACTTCCCAACAGCGCATTTGTAGGATATCCCCTTCTGTTTGAGATTTTCCCGAATGAAACCCTCTTTATGGCGCCCTACATGCTGGTGGATGCCTTCATGCTCTTTGTCATCGCTCCTATTCTGCTGAATCCGGGCAAGGATGGCGGCTTCAAGTTAGATCCCAGGGTATTTCTTACCCCGGCAAATTTCTGCCTTGTGATCGGTGTCTTCATGCTGATGACAGGGCTGAAGCTTCCTCCGGTTCTGCAGACCACCTGCTCTGAACTGGGCAGCATGAGCAAGGGACTGGGCCTTTTCTTTATCGGTGCCCAGATCGGCCGTCTCGGGATACTTCATCTGATAAAGCGCTGGCAGCTCTATGTCATGTGTGTCGTCAAGCTGGTGATCGCGCCTGTCATTATCTTTTATGTACTGCGTCTGATCGGACCGCTGGACTACCGCTACATGGTCATGATTTCCATTATGTCCATGCTGCCCTCCATGCTGACGATCTGTATGCAGGCCCAGGATTACGGTACAGATCCGGATTATGCCTTCGGCGGTCTTCTTCTGACCACCGTCATCGGCATGATCACCATGCCCGTCATTCTGAGCTGGCTGGTGCGATAATTCTTTTGCATTATATAAAATGTCCGCCATTACTGCTTATCGCAGCTGGCGGACATTTTTGATTACTCTGATAATACCGTACAATCAGGTGATCCGTTTTCGGTTGCAAAGGTTGCTTAGTTATTATTCAGGTTGGTGGTCTGACGCAGGGTTACATCATGGTAACCGCCCTCAACAATACTGGTGGCAGATACGACGGTCAGCTTGGCATTGGCCTGAAGATCGGGGATGTTGGTCACACCGCAGTTGCACATGGTGGATTTGACCTTGTAAAGGGATTTTTCCACATTATCGTGCAGGGAACCTGCATAAGTGACATAGGAATCAACACCTTCTTCGAAAGCAAGATTGTTCTTGCCGCCCAGGTCGTAACGCTGCCAGTTGCGCGCACGGTTGGAACCTTCACCCCAATACTCCTTGACATACTGGCCGTTGATCATCAGCTTGGCTGTCGGGCTCTCATCAAATCGTGCAAAATATCTGCCCAGCATGATAAAGTCTGAACCCATAGCCAGCGCCAAAGTGATATGGTGGTCATAAACGATGCCGCCGTCAGAACAGATCGGCACATAAACGCCGGTTTCCTTATAATACTCGTCTCTCGCTTTGGCTACTTCAATTACGGCAGTCGCCTGGCCGCGTCCGATACCCTTGGTTTCACGGGTAATACAGATGGAGCCTCCGCCGATACCGACCTTCACAAAATCCGCTCCGGATTCAGCCAGGAAACGGAAGCCGTCCTTGTCAACCACGTTGCCGGCACCGATCTTAACCTTGTCGCCATACTCGGCGCGGACAAAGTCGATTACCTTTTTCTGCCAGATGGAATAGCCTTCGGAAGAGTCAATACAGAGGACATCCACGCCTGCATCGATCAGGGCGGGGATACGGTCCATATAATCTCTGGAGTTGATGCCGGCGCCTACAATATAGCGCTTTTCCTCATCCATCATGCTCAGCGGGTATTCCTTGTGTTCCGCATAGTCCTTACGGAATACAAAGTACATCAGGTGATCATTTTCATCCACGATGGGAAGGCTGTTCAGCTTGTTCTCCCAGATAATGTCATTGGCTTCCTTCAGTGTTGTATTGGCAGGTGCGGTGATCAGCTTCTCCCTTGGGGTCATGAATTCACTGACCTTGACATCCTCTGTCATACGGCTCAGGCGGTAGTCACGGCTTGTGACAATGCCAAGCAGTTTTCCGTTGGGTTCTGCATTCTCCGTAATAGCTACCGTAGAGAAGCCGTTCTTGGCTTTCAGGGCAAGAACATCCGCAAGGGTATGGTCGGGAGTCAGATTGGAACCGCTGACTACAAAGCCGGCCTTGCGCTGCTTCACACGGCGTACCATTGCCGCTTCATCCTCGATGGTCTGGGAACCGTAAATAAAGGAGATGCCGCCTTCTCTT
>JAEEGL014910269.1_pt1 | contig 11875 bp, 11 predicted proteins | sample 9134231 | NCBI WGS metagenome assembly JAEEGL01 (sample SAMN16246548, study PRJNA631951) | gut metagenome | biome: gut microbiome; feature: rumen; material: fiber-attached | host: Bos | place: Iran: Karaj | collected 2018-10 | reverse complement strand
TAATGTAATTGTGCTAAATCAAGCATTTGGTTCAAATACTGGGTATTGTGTTACTCCTTCTTCTCGTATGAGTTGTAGTGTGTCAGGGTTTAATGCTACGGCTTTGAAGTCTGGTGGAACAAGTGTTTCTCAAGATGGGTTACAATGTTCTATAGGTAATAGTTCAGGTTCAATGTGTATTAATTAATGTTTTTCTTTAATTATGTCAATATATAGAAGTTATTTAGATGCCTGAAATATTTTATTTAAGATGGATTATGTAAGTTTATAGAAGTATGTTATAATAGTGGATGTTTATATTAATTATTTGAAGTGGGGATAGTTTGGTGATAATATGAATAGATATATTAAATTAGATTTAGTTACTGATAGAGATAAAAATAAGAAATTATATTATAATGATGAATATTTAACTATATATAAAAAAGATTTAGATAGTTTTTTGAATAGAGATTTTAATATTAATAATATAGAATTTGCTAAAAAGGTTATGATGGGTCAGGAGTTAAAAGCTAATAATAATATTGAAGGTATTATTGATGATTTGGAATTAATTGATGAGATAGTAAAAACTAAAGGGAAAAATTATGATTTTAAGGAAAAGAAAAGAATTATTAATCTATATAAGGGATATAGATATATATTACAAAAAAAAGATATAAACAAAGATAATTTAAGAGTGTTATATGATTTGTTAAGTGATAATTTATTAAGTAATTATGATAAAGTTAATATGGGTTATTATTATAGGGAAGCACCTGTATATATATTACAGGGTAATAGACTTGATACTGAGCCTTTAATGGGGATGCCAGCATTAGATTTAGAATTTTATATGAATAATTATTTTGATTTTGTTAATAAAAATAATAATAATTCAGATATTGAAAACTTTATTAAGTCACAGATAATGCATTATTATTTTGTTTATATTCATCCATACTTTGATGTTAATGGTAGAACTAGTAGAACTGTTGCTATGTGGTATTTATTAAATAATAATAATTATCCTTATATAATATTCAATAGAGCTATATCATTTGCTAAGAGTGATTATGATAAAACTATTAATAAATGTCGTGAGAGAAATGAAGTAACTTTATTTTTAAAATATATGTTAATACAGGTATTAAAAGAATTAGAAAAAGAATATATTATTCAATCTATTGACTTAGATTTATCTAGTGAAGATGAACAGTTAATAGAGTATTTTATAAATATGAATTCTAATTTAACAGTAAAAGATTTGATTCGTTTTTATAATGAATATAATTTTAAGGCTAGACCTAGAAAGATATATGTTGATAAGATAGAGCCATTAGTTGATAAAGATATATTTAAGGTAGATGGTTATACTAAGAAGTATATATATGATGATGTTCCTAATATGTGGCTTAAGTTAAATGAAAAGTATATTGATATAGATAAGAAGAGACTAAAGTATTTAAAGATAGATAAGTATATATAATGGGGTGATATTATGTATGATATGCATTATGATTTATTAACTATATTATATTATAACTTTAAGAATAATAATAAATATGCTGATATTAATAAATTAATAGATGATTGTAAGAAGATATATAATAATAATATAATTGGTGGTATTATTAATTTATATTTTATGTCTAGTGATGAAATGTTTGAAGAAATAGGTATTACTGCTGAAGAATTAAAAGATGTTAAAAAGATGTTTAAGGATAGTATTGATTATTTAGAAGATTTAAAGAATAAAGGTATAATACCTAGTGACATAGATTTTTTATATAGTATTGAAGGTTGTGACTATTTAAAAGATGAATTTGAATTAGATGATTTATATGAGCTTGGATTGAGGTCTATTTTACCTGTTTGGAATAATAAAAATAAGTTTGCTTCTGGTAATAGGAGTGATGATGGACTTACAGATATGGGAGTTAGATTAATAAAAAGAGCTGTTGATTTAGGTATAATAATAGATGTTTCACATGCTAATAAGAGATCTTTTAATGATATTTTAGATGTATTAGAGGAATGTAATAATTATGTTTTAATAGCCTCTCATTCTAATGTTAGATCTCTTTGCGATAGAGATAGGAATTTAGATGATGATCAATTAATAAGATTAAGAGATATGGGAGGCTATATAAGTTTATTTACTAATGGTAATTTTCTTTCTTCTAATAATAAGAAGTTGTCTTATAAAGAAAGACAGGATATGTATCTTAAGCATTTAGATTATTTAATTAATATGTTAGAATTTTCATATGATAAAATATTGGTTGCTACTGATGATATGAATTTTTCTCCTGATTTAAGTTATCATAATTTAGAAGCTTTTCCTATTGATAGTATATCATCTGATTTATATATTTTAATAAGTGAGAACTATGGTGATGATGTTGCTAGAAAAATACTTTATGATAATCCTAAAAAGATAATTAGTGGTAATAAAAAGAGTTTAGTTAGATAGTTTAAAATTCTTCTATATTCATATATTTATATAGGAGGATTTTTTATGTATAAACCTGATTATATTTTATTGATATCTATTATATTATTATCATTATTTGGAGTATTAATGATATATTCTGCCTCATATGTATGGGCAGAATATAAATTTAATAATCCATACAAGTTTGCTTTAACAGAGTGGATATTTTTACTTATTGGTTATTTTATTATGTATATATCTTTAAATATTTCTTATACTAAATATTTAAAATATGCTAATGTAATATTTTTTATATGTTTAATATTATTAATACTTGTTTTAATACCTGGTATTGGAACTGTTAGGAATGGTTCTAGAAGTTGGTTTGGTATAGGTGGTTTTGGTATTCAACCTAGTGAATTTACTAAGTTAGGAATGATTATTTTTACTTCTAAATATTTAGCGTATAATGAGAAAGTATTAAAAGATATTAAAACAGGTATATTACCTATATTATTAGTATTAATAATAGTTTTTGGTTTAATTATGTTACAGCCAGATTTTGGTACTGGTGTTATTATTGTTATGACTATAATAGGTTTATTATTTATAAGTGGTGTTAATATGTCTTTCTTTATTAAACTTGGTTTAGTTGGTTTAGTAGGGGTAGTTGGTCTTATTATAGTAGCTCCTTATAGAATAAAGAGAATTGTATCTTTTTTAAATCCTTGGACTGATCCATTGGGTAGTGGGTTTCAAATAATTCAAAGTTTATATGCGATAGGTCCTTCTGGATTATTGGGAAGTGGCTTTGGTAATAGTATTCAAAAACATTTTTATTTACCTGAACCTCAAACAGACTTTATTTTTTCTATCATTAGTGAAGAATTTGGGTTTATGGGTATTGTTATAGTTGCTAGTTTATTTCTTCTTATTATTTATAGGGGCTTTAGAATAAGTAAAAATTGTGAAAATAAATTTGGTAAATATTTGGCATTTGGTATTACTTTTGGGTTAGCTTTTCAAACAATTTTAAATCTAATGGTTGTAGTAGGATTAATACCTGTAACAGGTGTTACATTACCATTTTTATCTTATGGAGGATCTAGCTTACTTATTACAATGTTATCTATGAGTATTTTACTTAATATTAGCAAGTATAATTATGATTAATATTTGACAATTAAGTCATTAATGATATAATTATATTGTTATTAAGAATGTAAAATACTAAGGAGTAATTATGACAGATATACATACACATATATTATATAATGTAGATGATGGTAGTAAAAGTATTGAGGAAAGTATTAATTTATTAAAGAAATTAAAAGATGTTGGTTTTAATAATGTTATATTAACACCTCACTATATTAAAGGTGAGGTGTATGATTTTAATAATGAATACTTAGATAAATTTAATAAATTAAAAGAAGAAATAAATATTAATAATTTAGATATTAATATATATTTAGGTAATGAAATATTTATAAATAAATATTTATTGGATGATATTAAGAATGATAATTGTTATACATTAAATAATAGTAATTATATATTATTTGAAATGCCTTTTCATACTAGAATAAATAATATAGAAGATTGGGTTAAGAATGTTATATCTTCTGGATGTAAACTGATACTTGCACATCCAGAAAGATATACTTATTTTCAAGAAGATTATAGATTAATTGATAATTTAAAGAAAGAAGGTTTATTATTTCAAGCTAATTATGGGAGTATATTAAATTATTATGGTAAGGATGCTGGTAATCTGTTAAAATATATGTTAAAGAAAGGTTATATAGATTATTTTGCTACTGATATACATAGAATTAGTGATACATTTGTTATAGATAAGTTTAAAGAAATAGAAGATGAAATAATAAAAATAATAGGTAATGATGGTTATGATAAAATAAAGAATAATAGTGATGATATTATATTTTAAAAGATAGGAGTTATATATATATGATTATAAATATTGTTTTATTAGTAATAGGATTTATAGTACTGATTAAAGGGGCTGATGTATTTGTAGATGGAGCTAGTGCTGTTGCAGGTAATTTTAAAGTATCAAAGATGCTAATAGGTCTTACAATTGTAGCTTTTGGTACAAGTGCTCCTGAATTTGCTGTTAGTATTAAGTCTTTATTATCGGGTAGTGGTGATATAGTTTTAGGTAATGTTATAGGTAGTAATATATTAAATATAGTTTTAATATTGGGGGTTAGTTCTATGGTTCATAGTCTTAGTGTAAAGAATAATACAGTAAAAAAAGAGTTGCCTATAACATTGTTAATTACAACTTTATTTGCTGTACTATTGTCTGATAATTTATTTGATAAGAGTGCTATTAATAGTTTTACTAGAAGTGATGGGGTTGTATTATTGCTATTCTTTTTAGTATTTATATATTATTTAATTAGTATGGCTAGGCATAAAATAGATGAAGATCAAGATGCTGAATATATGGGATTGTTTAAAGCTTTTATTTTTACTATAGGTGGTATTATTGCTATAGTATTAGGAAGTAATTTTGTTGTAGATAGTGCTACTTATTTGGCTAAAGCAATTGGTATTAGTGAAAAGATGATAGCTTTAACTATAATAGCATTAGGAACTTCACTTCCTGAATTAGTTACTAGTGTAACTGCTACTAAGAAGGGTGAATATGATATAGCTATTGGTAATGTAGTGGGTAGTAATATATTTAACTTGGGTATGGTTATAGGCATTCCAGTATCATTATTTGGTGGTATATCTAATATAACGTTTAATTATGTAGATTTAGTAATGATGATTATGACGGCATTTTTATTATTTGTTTTTTCTTTTAATGATAGAAAGATTGAAAAAATAGAAGGATTAGTATTTATTGTTATGTTTATTATATATTATAGTTATGTTATATTTATGGGATAGACATAAGAGTATTTTATGTGTTATAATATTTTTGTAAAAAACGAGAGGTGATTTAAATGAATTATGAAGTTAAAGAAAAAAAGATGGATTTTGTTGTTGATGATATTATTTTAAAATATCTATACAATATAACTAGTGAGAAAGGAAAAGTATCTTTTGATAAATTAGATGAGGATTTATCAAATTATTTTGAAGAAGCTAATTTAGATTATATGTCATATCGTCCTATTGTTTTTAATGCTATTGCATGTTTATTATCAAATAGGTTTGATACTAAGGCTGGATATATTTTTAGTGTTAATGATTCAGAAGTATTGAATGAAAAAAATAGAAATGGATTAATTGAATTAAAAGAAGAATTAATTTCTAGTTTAGCTAATAAAGATATAAGAAAAAGATAACATTTTAAGATTAGAAAAAGCAATTAATTTTACTTGCTTTTTTTATTTATACTAGTTTTAGTGAACGATATTTGTATTAATGTGTTATAATAATTTATAAGTTGTTTGTGTGGTGATATAATGAATAAGGTTGTATTAATAACTGGGGCTAGTAGAGGTATTGGTAGAAGTATTGCTATTGAGTTTGCTAAGAATAATTATAATATTATTGTTAATTATATGAATAGTAAGGATAAGGCTTTAGAGTTAGAAAAAGAGATAAGAAATAAATATGGTGTTGATTGTTTATTAGTTAAGGCTGATGTTTCTAATGAAAAAGAAGTTAAAGAAATGGTAGATTTATCTATTGATAAATTTAAGAAAATAGATGTTTTAGTTAATAATGCTGGTATTGCTATTGATACTATATTTATGGATAAGACTGTTGATAATTTTAAAAGGACTTTGGATATAAATTTAATTGGTACTTTTTTAGTTAGTAAATATGTATCTAAACATATGAGTGATAGTAGTTCTATTATTAATATTAGTAGTACTAATGGGATAGATACTAACTATACTTATAGTATGGATTATGATGCTTCTAAGGCTGGTGTTATAAATTTAACTAAGAATTTAGCAAAAGAATTTGCACCTCGTATTAGAGTTAATAGTGTTGCTCCTGGTTGGGTAGATACAGATATGAATAGTAATTTAGATAGTGATTTTGTTAAAGAAGAGGTTGATAAGATATTATTAAATAGATTTGCTTCTCCCAGGGAGATAGCTAAAGTAGTATTTTTCTTAGCTAGTGAAGATGCTAGTTATATAAATGGTACTGTTATAAGGGTTGATGGTGGATTAAAGTAGAATGGTAGGTAATAAGTATGTGTGGAATAAATGGTATATTAACTAAACGTGGAAAGAAAGATGAAAATTTAAAAAATATAAAGAAGATGAATAAGATGATTGTTCATAGAGGACCTAATGCTGAAGGTGTTTTTTCAAGTGATTTAGTTGCATTAGGTCATCGTAGATTATCAATTATTGATTTAGAAGGTGGTAATCAACCTATTTATAATGAAGATGGTAAGATAATGATTGTTTATAATGGGGAATTATATAATTATAAAGAATTAAAAGAGGAATTAAAAGAATATAAGTTTAAAACAAATTCAGATACTGAAGTATTATTACATGCTTATGAGAAATGGGGATTTAAATGTTTAACTAAGTTAAGAGGTATGTTTGCATTTGCTATATATGATCAGACAGAGAACTATGTATTTTTAGCAAGAGATCATTTCGGTATTAAGCCTTTATATTATTATCAAACTGATAATACAATATTATTTTCATCTGAAATTAAAAGTTTATTAGTACATCCTTCATTTGTAAAAGAATTAAATAAAGAAATGTTAGGGGCATATCTTACTTTTAGTTTTACTCCTGGTGAGAATACTTTCTTTAAGGATGTATTTAAATTACCTGCAGGCTCTTATATGACTATAAATCCAGAGAATCATAGTATGCAAATAAATAGATATTATGATTTATCATTTTCAAAAAGTGATAAATCTTTTGAAAAAATGGTAGATGATATATCTGATTCTATGAAAGATTCTGTTAAACATCACTTAATAAGTGATGTAGAAGTAGGTTCATTTTTATCTAGTGGAATTGATTCTTCATATTTAGTTAGTTTAGCTAAACCTGATAAAACTTATACTGTTGGTTATAATGATAAGAAATATAGTGAAATAGATAATGCTAAAGATTTATGTGATAAACTTGGAATTAATAATACATCATCTTTGATAACAAAAGAAGATTATTTTAAAGCAATTCCATATGTCTTTTATCATATGGATGAACCTACGACTGATGCTTGTAGTGTTGCAGTTTATTTCTTATCAAAGTTGGCTAGTAAAGATGTAAAAGTTGTTTTGTCTGGTGAAGGTGCTGATGAGTTCTTTGGTGGATATAATAGCTATGATGATCATCCATATACTAAACTTCCTTTGTGGTTTAGAAAGATAGTTAGAGGAATATGTTTAATATTACCTAAAAATAAATATACAAGATATTTAATTCGTCGAGGATTGTCTTTAGAAGAAGGATATGTAAGTATTAATAGAAATTTTTATGATGATGAATTAAAAGATGTTTTAAATTTTAAAGATTATATAAAGAATATTGATATAACTAGAAAGACTTATGAAGAATTTAAAGATGAAAGTGAACTTAATAAAAAACTTGCGATTGATATTAGATATTGGCTTCCAGATAATGTTTTAAATATAGTTGATAAGATGACTATGGCTTTTTCGCTAGAATCTAGAGTTCCTTTTACGGATATAGAAGTTTATGAAGTTGCTAAGAAACTTAATATGGAATATAAAATTAGAAATGGTCAAACTAAAGCTTCTCTAAGAGAAGCTGCTAAGAAAGTAATACCTAATGAGAGTTATAAGAAGAAAAAGTTAGGGTTTCCTGTACCTATAAGAGAATGGATTAAGGAAGATATATTCTATAATGATATTAAAGAGACTTTTGAGATGGATATAGCTGATGAATTATTTAAAAAAGATAAAATTATGAAATTATTAGAAGATCATAAAAATGGGGTTAGGGATAATTATCGTAAGGTATGGGCTATATATAGTTTTCTTAAATGGTATAAGGTATTCTTTATTGATGATTTGAAATCTTATAGTAAATAAATAGAAAGTATTGGATATATTTTCTATTTTTTTACTATAATTTGTATTAAATATTTTTAATTAGTTTTATTGTAAAAAAAGATTTTACGTGATATAATACAGTTGATTTGGGAGAAGGATTATTGTGATAAGTATAAAGAGTGATTATGAGATAGATTTAATGCGTAAAGCTGGTATGATGGTGTCTAAAACACATAAATATTTAAAAGATTATATAAAACCTGGTATTACTACTAAAGAGTTAGATAGACTTGCTGAAGAATATATTTTAAGTATGGGAGGAGTACCTAGTTGTAAAGGATATGAAGGCTTTCCATCAACTCTTTGTACTAGTGTTAATGATGAAGTCGTTCATGGTATTCCTAGTAATAGAAAATTAAAAAATGGGGATATAATTACTATAGATATGGTTATTGGTTATAAGGGATATCAAGGAGATGCTGCTTGGACGTATGCTGTTGGGGATATAACAGATAAGAAGAAATATTTAATGAAATATACAGAACAAGCTTTATATAAAGGAATAGAAAAAGTTAAACCAGGTGCTAGAATAGGAGATATTTCAAATGCTATTGAAGTATATGCTAATAAGCATAAATTAGGAATTGTCAAAGAATTAGTTGGTCATGGAATTGGTAAAGATATGCATGAAGATCCTGATGTACCTAATTATGGAAAGATTAATTCTGGACCTAAACTAAGAGAAGGTATGGTTATATGTATAGAACCTATGTTAAATTTAGGTACTGCTGATATATATATAGAAGATGATGATTGGACTGTAAGAACTATGGATGGTAAACCAGCAGCACATTATGAGCATACTGTTTTAGTAACAAAAGATGGTTATGAAATATTAACTCCAAGATTGGATTAATTATGGATAGTTATATAAAAGAAATAGAAATATATGCTAGTGAGAATAATATTCCTATAATGTTACCTGATGGTATTCAATATATGTGTAAGTTTATAAAGAAGAATAATATAAAGAGAATTTTAGAAATAGGTACTGCTATAGGGTATTCAGCAATAAAGATGGCTCTTTTAGATGATGATATTAAAGTTACTACTATAGAAAGAGATAAAGAAAGATATGAATTAGCTATTCATAATATTAAAAAGTTTAATCTTCAAGATAGGATTGAAGTTATATATGGTGATGCTTTAGATGTAACTATTGAGGGTATATATGATTTAATATTTATTGATGCATCTAAAGGTGGGAGTATTAAATTTTTTAATAAATATAAAAGTAATTTAGACAATAATGGTTATATTATTACAGATAATTTATCTTTTCATGGTTTAGTAGATAATCCAGATAAAGCTGTTACTAAAAATCAAAAAGGTTTAGTTAAAAGAATAAATATGTTTATTGAATTTTTAAATAATAATAAAGAATATGTTACTGAATATATAGAAGTAGGAGATAGGATTAGTATATCTAAAAGAGTTTCTTAAGGAAGTGATGTTTAATATGAAGAAAATTTTGGTTATACCTAGTAGTTTAAATAATCTAGGAAAGGTATTAAATAGTGGGGTTGATGGTATAATTCTTCCTTTGGAAGGTTTATCTGTTAATAGTAGTATATACTTTACTTTAGAAGATATTAAGAGTATTCTTAATTTAACTAGTAAAGAAATATGTGTATCTATTAATAAGATAATTCATACAGAAGATTTAAAAGATTTAGAACTAGCTTTAGTTAAATTAAATAAATTAAACATTAGAAAGATATTCTTTTATGATATGGCTGTTATGAATATTTGTAAGAGATTGAATATAAAGAAAGATTTAGTAATCTTTCAAGATCATTTAAATGCTTCTTTATATAGTAATAATTTTTATAAAAATAGAGGTATTGCTTATTCTACAATTACTAATGATATAACACTTGAGGAGATTAATGAGATAAGTAAGAATAATAAGTTAATTTTAATTAGTTATGGATATTTACCTATATTTAATTCTAGGAGACATTTAGTTAGTAATTATTTAGATTATGTTAATGAAAGTAAGATACATGATATGTATTATATTAAAAATGGGGAAGATAAATATCCTATATTGGAAGAGAAAGATGGGACTACTATATTTACTAAGGAACCTATTAATTTAATTAATGAGATTGATAATATAAATGTTGATTATATTATTTTAAATGCTTTTAATATTTCTACTTCTGAATTTATGGAGATAGTTAATCTTTATATTCATAATAAGAAAACAGAAAAAGATGAATATGTAGGATTTTTAGATACTAAGACTGTTTATAAGGTGGATGATTATGAATAAAGTGGAATTGTTAGCTCCTGCTGGTAGTATGGATAAATTAAAAGTAGCGTTTTTATATGGGGCTGATGCTGTATATATTGGAGGTAAGAATTATTCTTTAAGAGCTAATGCTACCAACTTTAAATTATCAGAAATAAAGGAAGCTGTTAAATATGCTCATAAATTAAAAAAGAAAGTTTATGTTACAGTTAATATTATTTTTCATAATGAAGATTTTAAAGAGTTAATTAATTATCTTAAATCTTTAGAATTAATTGAAGTGGATGCTATTATATCTAGTGATCCTAGTATTATAGATATTATTAAAGATAATAATATAGATTTAGATATTCATTTATCTACACAAATGTCTACAGCTAATTATGAAGCTGTTAAGTTTTGGAAGAATGAGGGAGTAAAAAGAGTAGTTTTAGCTAGAGAGTGTTCTCGTAATGATATTAAGGCTATTATTGATAAAACTGGTGTTGATGTTGAATGCTTTTTACATGGGGCAATGTGTTCTGCTTATTCAGGCAGATGTGTATTATCTAATTATTTTACTAATAGAGATGCTAATCGTGGGGGATGTGCTCAAATATGTAGATGGGTATTTGATTTAAATGATGGGCATAAAGATATTAGTAGTGATACAAAGTTTACGATGAGTACTAAAGATTTATCTATGATAAATTGTCTTCCTGATATGATTGATTTAGGTATAAAATCTTTAAAAGTAGAAGGTAGAATGCGTAGTAATTATTATATTGCTACTGTTATAAGTACTTATAGAGAGGCAATTGACTTATATTATAAGGGAGAACTTACTAATGAATTAATAGAATATTATAGTAAAATATTAAATAGAGTTGCTAATAGAGAAAGTGTTGATCAATTCTTTAAACAGGATGTTAGCGTTAGAGAACAGTACTATGTAGGTAGGGAAGAAGCTTCTAATCAAGATTTTTTAGGCATAGTAATGGGATATGATAAAGAAACTGGTATAGTTACTTTAACACAAAGAAATTATTTTAAAACTGGTGATGAGGTTGAAATTTTTGGACCTTCAATTAAAGCATTTAGTTTTACTATGCCTGAGATATATAATGAGGATGGAGATGTAGTAGAGGCTGCTAATCATCCTAAAGAAATAATT
>JAEEGL014158532.1_pt1 | contig 11875 bp, 13 predicted proteins | sample 9134231 | NCBI WGS metagenome assembly JAEEGL01 (sample SAMN16246548, study PRJNA631951) | gut metagenome | biome: gut microbiome; feature: rumen; material: fiber-attached | host: Bos | place: Iran: Karaj | collected 2018-10 | reverse complement strand
GGGTGAGCCTGCAGACCAAGGCCGGCAACCAGCGCAAGGCCCTGGTGGTGGACGGCGCCCCCGAGGTCACCTTCGCCCTCACCGACGGCGACGAGGTGGAGGCGGTCTACGCCTACTGCAATCTCCACGGCCTGTGGAAAGCGTAAACAACAAACAGCAATAGAACGAAAGGAGAAACAGCTATGAAGTACGTTTGCCCCTGCGGTTACGTTTACGACCCCGAGGTCGGCGATCCCGACAACGGCATCGCCCCCGGCACCCCCTGGGAGGAGGTCCCCGCCGATTGGACCTGCCCCATCTGCGGTCTGGACAAGGACTCCTTCGTCGAGGAGTAAGGAAGAAACCTATGTACGGATGCGGAGCAGTTCGTAGAGCTGCTCCGTTTCCATAGAGTTATCGAAAAGGGAAAGGAAGAACAATGAGCGAAACGAAAGTCAGGATCCAGGACGATCTGTATAGGGCGGTCAACGGGGCGTGGCTCGAAACGGCGGTGATCCCGGCGGATCGGCCCGCCGCCGGCGGCTTCTCCGACCTCGATGAGGCGGTGGAGAAGACCATGATGGCGGACTTCGCCGCTTTTGCGGCGGGGGAGAAGACCAGCGACATCCCGGAGATGAAGTACGCCGTCGCCCTCTATAAAAAGGAGCTGGACATGGATCGGCGGAACAGGGAGGGGATCGCGCCCGTCCTGCCGCTGCTCGAAAAGCTTCGGAAGATCGAGACCGTGGAGCAGCTCAACGCCCAGGCGGCGGAGCTCCTCCTGCAGGGCGTGGAACTGCCGATCCAAATGGACGTGACCGAGGACATGGCGGACGCCACCCGGCACGCCTTCATCGTGCTGGGACCCGGGCTCATCCTGCCGGACACCACCTACTATGCCCAGGACAACCCGGCGGGCAAGCAGCTTTTGGCCGTTTGGACGGACATGGCCGCCAAGGCGCTGGCGTTCACGCCCCTCACGGCTGAGGAGCAGAAGCAGTATCTGGACGATGCCCTGGCCTTCGACGCCCTGGCGGCGCAGAAGGTGAAAAGCCAGCTGGAATGGTCCGAGTACTATAAGTGCCACAATCCCCAGGATGTGGACGAGGTGGCCGCCCAGGTGGGGCCCTTCGACATCCGCAGGCTCCTGAACGACCTCTACGGCGAGGACGCGCCCAAGACCCTGGTGGTCTACGATCCCAAGGCCATCCGGGAGATGAACGGGTACTTCTCGGCGGAGACCTTCGATCTCTACCGCCACTGGACCTACGTGCGGACGCTGCTCAGGAGCACGGCCTTCCTTTCGGAGGAGCTCTACGCCCTGGGGCGGACCTACCGGCGGGCGCTGACCGGCGTGGCCGCCGATCCGGCTCTGGAAAAGCAGGCGTACCAGACCGCTTCCATGGCCTATTCCGAGCCCGTGGGCGTTTACTACGGCCGGACCTATTTCGGCGAGGCGGCCAAGGCGGACGTTGTGGCCATGGTCAAAAAGATCATCGAGACCTACAAGCTCCGCATGCACAAGAACACCTTCCTGGCCGAGGAGACCAAGGCGAAGGCCATCCAAAAGCTCTCCGCCATCGAGATCAAGATGGGCTACCCGGACGAGATCAAGGAGATCTGGTCCAAGCTGATCTTCGACGAGGACTCCTCCTATTTTGAGGCCATGCAGACCATCTTCGCCATCCGCGGCCGGGACAAGCTGGACAGGGCCCTGAAGAGGGTGGATCGGACGGAGTGGCTCATGCCCGGCCATATGGTCAACGCCTGCTACAACCCCAGCGCTAACGACATCACCTTCCCGGCGGCAATCCTGCAGAGGCCCTTCTACGCCTTGAGTCAGAGCGCCAGCGAGAACCTGGGCGGCATCGGCGCGGTCATCGGCCACGAGATCAGCCACGCCTTCGACAACAACGGCGCCAACTTCGATGAGAACGGGAATCTGAAGAACTGGTGGAAGGAGGAGGACTTCGCCGCCTTCAAGGAACTGACCCGCGGCATGGTCGAGCAGTTCGACGGCATCGAATTCCACGGCGGCAAGGTCAGCGGCGAGCTGACGGTCTCCGAGAACATCGCCGACAACGGCGGCATGGGCGTGACGCTGGAGATCATGCACACCCTGCCCGATCCGGACTATCCGGCGTACTTCAAAAACTGGGCCCGGGTCTGGTGCCAGAAGGCCAAGGAGGAGTATATCCAGCTCCTGCTGGCCAACGACGTCCATTCCCCCACCGAGCTTAGGGCCAACATGATGCCGCGGAACTTCCCCGAGTGGTACGAGGCCTTCGGCGTCACAGAGAGCGACGGGATGTACATCGCTCCCGAGAAGCGCATCAGCATCTGGTAAACCATCCCATACAGGAGGTCGGAGGAAGAGGGATCTTTCTCCGGCTTTTTTTGGTTGCGTATTTTGGCTAAATGGCGTAAAATGAGCAACATGAAGAAGAATGCGCTTTGGATGATGCTCATATGCTGCGCCCTGCTGCTGCCAGGGTGCGTTGAAACGGCTCCGGCCCAGAGGGCCGCAGCGGCCGCGGAGGCCCAGGAGACGGCAGCGCCGACGAACGTACCAACGCCCACCGCCACGGCGGAGTTGGTTAAGGTTGCGTTGGACTCCCCTGCTCCCGTGGTGCCTACCGACACCCCTGAGCCCACGAACACGCCGACGCCTACGGACACACCGGTACCCACGGACACGCCGGTGCCCACGGCCACGCCCACGCCGGACTGCCTCCATGGGGGCGATCATCCGGATGTGTTTTGCACCGGGGAGCCGGTGAAGACGGAGACGAGCTATGTGAGCGAGAACGTCAGCATCACGATCCGGCGGATCGAGAACCCGGAGGGCTTCCCAAAGCCCATGGTCTGCTTCGTGGCGGACATCTACATCGAGGACATCACCAGCATCCGCTCCGCCTGGTCCAGAGACACCCTTCGCAGCAGCGTCAACGCCCCTGGGGACGTGCTGGACCTGATGGCCCGGGAGAAAGCTCTTTTGATGATAAACGGGGATTACGTGGGCAAGTGGAAATTTGGCTGCGTGGTCAAGAACGGGCAGCCCGTCCGTCAGGTGGACAACCCCCGATACGACGCCTGCGTGCTCCTGCGGGACGGGACGCTGCTCACGCTGGACGGGACCAAGACCAGCAGCGAGCAGATCATGGCCATGGATCCCTGGCAGGCCTGGTGCTTCGGTCCGGCCTTGCTGGACGAGGCGGGGCACGCCAAGACGAGCTTCAACTCCAGCCTGACCGGCCCCAATCCCCGGACGGTGCTGGGGTACTATGCTCCGGGCCACTACTGCTTCGTGGTGGTGGAGGGCCGCCGGGACAGGTACTCCAAGGGTATGAACCTTCTGCAGCTGTCCAAATTCATGGAATCCCTGGGTTGTGCTGCAGCCTATAACATGGACGGGGGCGACAGCTCCGTTATGGCCTTCGATGCCAAGCGGGTGAATCGGCCCAGCGGGATCCGCAAGATCCCGGATGTGATCTATATCTGCGAACCAAGAAAGGAGAACTAAAACAATGTTCAAAGACAAGGCAGGCAACTTTTCTCCGTTGAAGCTGATCGGCGTGATCTTTCTGGCCATCTTCGCCGTCATCCTCGCAAGCTCCAGCTTCGTGGTGATCCCTGCGGGCCACACGGGCGTGGCGCTGACCTTCGGCAAGGTGGAGGACGTGGTCCTTCAGGAGGGGCTCCATTTCAAGGTGCCCTTCGTGCAGAAGATCGTGGTGGTGGACAATCGGATCGTGAAGCTGGACGTGAACACCGAGGCCTTCAGCAAGGATCTGCAGACCATCACCACCGTGGTGGCTGTCAACTACCATGTGGGCAAGGAGAACAGCCAGACCCTCTATAAGAACGTGGGCATGGCTTTTGAGGAGGTGCTCATCACCCCTGCCGTCAATGAAGTGTTGAAGGCGGTCACCGCCAAGTACACCGCCGTGGAGCTGGTCAGCAGCCGGGCGGAGGTGAGCATGCTCCTGGACGATGGGCTCAACGAGAAGCTGAACAGCTACGGCATCTTCATCAACGAGCTCAATATCATCAACTGGGACTTCTCCACCGAGTACATCAACGCCGTGGAGGCCAAGCAGGTGGCGGAGCAAAACCTCATCAAGACCCGCACCGAGCAGGAGCAGGCCCTGGTCATCGCCAACACCGAGGCCCAGAAGCGGGTCATCGCCGCCGAGGCGGAGGCCAAGGAGATCAAGACCCTGGCGGAAGCCAACGCGGAGTCCAACCGGATCATCACCGAATCCATCTCGGATCTGCTCATCAAGTATCAGTCGGTGGCCAAGTGGGACGGCAAGCTTCCTGCGGTCATGGGCGGGTCCGACAATCTGCTCATCGACATCCCCCTGCTCAACGGCACGGCCCAGCCCGCGGACTAAGAAATGGTCTATACGGAGCTGACGAACCGGGCCCTGCGCCTGGCCTATCAAGCCCATCAAGGCCAGGTGGACAAGTCCGGCGTGCCCTATATCTTTCACCCCGCCCACCTGGCCGAGCAGATGGAGGACGAAATCAGCTGCTGCGCAGCCCTGCTCCACGATGTGGTGGAGGATACCTCCGTGACGCTGGCGGACCTGGAAGCGGCGTTCCCGCCGGAGGTCACGGAAGCGGTGCGGCTGCTGACCCACCGGGAGGGGACGCCCTATGAGGACTACGTGCGGGCCATCGCGCAGAATCCCGTGGCACGCCGGGTGAAGCTGGCGGACATCGCCCACAACAGCGACCAGAGCCGCATGGCGGGCGGCGGGCATATTTCTTCGGAGCAGCGTCAGCGCCTCAAAACCAAATACGAGCGGGCATTGCGCATCCTGCTGGAAGGATCGGAAGGAAGGGAAGATGGACAAGCGCACTGACATGGTAGAGGGCTTCTACGGCGACGGCCGGGAGGAGGATCGCCTCATGCGGACCCGCCACGGGCAGATGGAGTATCTCACCACCATGAGCTGCATCGACCGGTATGCCCTGCGGCCCTGCCGGGTGCTGGAGCTGGGGGCGGGGACCGGGACCTATTCCCTGGCCCTGGCCCGGGAGGGCTACGAGGTGACGGCCCTGGAGCTGGTGAGCAAAAACGTGGAGATCCTCCGCCAAAAGGCCAAGGGCCGGCCCCGGTTGCAGGTGGTTCAAGGGGACGCCCTGGACCTCTCCCGCTTTACGGACGACAGCTTCAATCTCACGCTGTGCCTGGGTCCCCTGTACCACCTCTATGACCGGGCGGACATGGATCGGGTCTTGGACGAAGCGCTGCGGGTCACCCGGCCCGGGGGCGTGCTCATGGCGGCCTTCCTGTCCGTCCACGCCATCCTGTACGCCAACTATCTGCAGGCGCCGCCTTATAATTTTCGGGCGGGCCTGGCGGAGAACTTCGACGAAGGGATGAAGCCCCGTCACTTCCCCGAGCAGGTCTTCACCGGCTTTACCCTTCGGGAGATGGAGGACCTGTTCGCCGAAAAAGCCATAGAGCCCGTGGCCCTCGTCTCCACCGACGGCGGGTTGGAGATCGCGGAGGGCAGGGCGGATTTCTGCCTCTCGGACGAGGACTTTCGGGCCTTCGCCGCCTACCATCTGCACCACTGTCAGGATCGGGAGCTGCTGGGCCTTTCCAATCATCTCCTGTATATCTGCCGCAAACGGTGACCCATATCCCCGCTGGGGAGGGGGAAAGGAACGAAACCATGGAACCAAGGCTTATATCGGAGAAAGCGCGGGTGCTGAACGGCAGCGTCCTCAAGCTCCTGGCGGTGATCCTCATGCTGATCGACCACACGGGGGCGGTGATCGTGAGCCGCTGTCCCCAGGTGGCGCTGCTCACCTTTTTGGGTAAGACGCTGACCCTCTATCGGCTCATGCGCTTCCTGGGCCGCATGGCCTTCCCGCTGTTCTGCTTCCTGCTGGTAGAGGGCTTTTCGCATACCCATGATCGGCGGCGGTATGCTCTGCGTCTGGGGGCCTTCGCCATACTGTCGGAGGTGCCCTTCGATCTGGCGATCCTTGGAAAGACCCTGGAATGGACCCATCAAAACGTGTTCATCACCCTGTGCCTGGGCGTGCTGGGTCTGTGGGCCCTGGAATCGTTCCGGGGGCAGGGGGGAAAGCTCCTGCTGTCCCTGGCAGGGCTGTTCCTGGTCGCCCTGCTTTCCCGCTGCGACTACGGCGTCAAGGGCTTCGGCTTCGTGCTGCTGTTGTATCTGCTGCGGGAACGGCCCATCTCCCGAGCCGTCATCGGCGCGGGGTATCTGAGCTCCACCTGGCAGGCGGGGCTGGCCTTCGTGCCCATGGCCTTCTACAACGGCCGGCGGGGCTTTATCCGAGGGAAGGGCCTCCAGCTTGCCTTCTATCTCTTCTATCCCCTCCACCTGCTGCTCCTGTTTCTCCTCAAGGGGCTTCTGTTCGGCTTTTGATCCATACCAAAAAAGCGCCGCCCTTTCGGGCGGCGCCGCTGCGTTTTGGCGTTGCTTTAGTCAATGGCGATGGAGCGCTTCTCCTCCAGCTTCCGCTGGTCCTCCTTGGGGAATTCCAGGGTCAACACGCCCGCGTCGTACTTGCCCTTCACGTCCTCGGCCTTCACGTCGCCGATGTAGAAGGTACGGCTGCAGGAACCGCTGTAGCGCTCCTGGCGCAGGATCTTCTTGCCCTTGTGCTCTTCCTTATCCAAGCTCTTCTGAGCGGTGACGGTGAGGTAGCCGTCCTTCAGATCCACATTGATATCTTCCTTCTGGAAGCCGGGCAGCTCGATGGCCATCTCATAGCCGTTCTCGCTCTCCCGCACATCGGTCTTCATCAGATTCTTGGCATGCTTGCCGTACAGCTCCCGATCCATATTGAACATATCGGTCCGCCAAAGATCATCCAACAGGCTTTCTCCGAAAATACTGGGCAACATAGCTAACACTTCCTTTCTCATTTCCTATGCTCCCTGGGGCTTTCTCCTTTAGGATGCCCCGTTCGTTTCCTTACAATGCACAGTATACTCACCTTTTTAGCACTGTCAATAGGAGAGTGCTAATCGTCAAAATTGAATCACGATCGCCATATTTCTGTCAAAATCCGGGGCCCCGGGGCACAGACCAGCGTAAAAAAGGGTAGCCAAAGGGGAGGGAGGGTGATATAATGAGCCATATTCCAAGACAAGGAGATGAAAAACATGGAAAAGAAAAAAGGGATCGCAGCTGAATTCAAGGAGTTCATCACCCGCGGGAACGTGATGGATATGGCCGTGGGCATCATCATGGGCAGCGCCTTCACCGCCATCATCAAATCTCTGGTGGACGACGTGCTCATGCCCGTCATCGGCATCCTCTTCGGCGGCGTGGACTTCACCACGCTGAAGGTCGTCCTGCGGGCCGCGGACGAGGCCGCCGGCATTGAGGAAGCCGCCCTTCGGTACGGCAACTTCATCCAGAACATCGTCAGCTTCCTGCTCATCGCCGTGGTGATCTTCCTGATGGTCAAGGGCATGAACAAGCTCCGCCGCAAGAAGGAAGAGCCCGCGCCGGCCCCCGCCCCCGCGCCCGAGCCCTCTGAGGAAGTGAAGCTCCTCACCGAGATCCGGGACGCTCTGAAGAAATAAGACGGCACACCCAAAAAGCCCCGCTGCTGCGGGGCTTTTTCATATACATTCTTATCGCTTCCGACGGATGAGCACCGCCGCCAGGGCGGCGATGAGCCCCAGGGCCAGGAGGCCGCAAAGGGCCAGGAGGACGGCGACAAAGGGGCTCGAGGTTTCTGCGTCGGCGGGGACGGCTGTGGGGGCAGGCACGGCCGTGGCTTCCGCCGTGGGATCGGGCTCGGGGGCCATGGTCGGCTCAACCGTGGGGCCGGCGGTGGGTTCCGGCGTGGGTTCGGCCGTGGGCTCCGGCGTGTCGGTGGGCTCCGGCGTGGGGGTGATCTCCGGCGTGGGGGTAGGCTCCGGCGTGGGGGTGGGCTCCGGGGCCACGTAGTTGGACAGGCATTCGGGAGGGATGTTTTCCAGGAAGTCGTTCTTCTCCACGTCCTCGCCCACGGTGGTGAAGTAAAGGCCGTATTTGCGGCAGTTATACCGGTTGGACTGGAGCTGTTTTAGCCAATCCTTGCGCTGGGACTTGTGGAAGCCGTAGGCCGCCTGCGCGTTCTCAAAGGCCGTCTGTCCGCCGAAAGCGGAGAGGGGCGTGTCGAAGTCCATGACGATCTGGTTCTTTTTATACAGGTGGATATAGACCTTTTTCACCTGCCAGACGCCGTATTCCGCGGCGGAATCGGGGAACTTCTTCTCCTTGGCCGCATCCTCCACCGCCGCCCGGCAGTTGCGGCTCACCAGCTTGTGGCCCGGGTTTCCGTATTCGCCGTCGATGTCGTGGGTGATGACCACCTCGGGCTTAAAGCGCCGGATCTCCCGGGTGAGCTTCTCCTCGAAGCGATAGTTGTGCTTCTCGTCGTCCGCCCGGCTGATGTAGAAGAAGACGGGCAGGGTGCGCTGGCCGCTGTACCACAGGCCGTTGAGGGCCTCAGCGTGGCGATATTCCTCGGGCACGTAGCAGTAGATCACCTGGACCCGCAGGCCCCGCTCCCCCGCATAGGTGGGCACGATCCCGCCCATCATGACCAACTCGTCGTCCGAATGGGCGGACACCAGCATGATATCGCATTTCTCGGGGGCTATCTCCCACAGATGGATGTCCTCCGGCACGTTGGCGGCGTCATAGACATGCCACTCCGTCAGCCGGCATTTGCCGCCGTCATGGCCCTTGAGCACTTCCAGGGTGATGCCATAGGCTCCTTCGGGCACTTCGAGATACCCTCTGTCCCCCTCCCGATAGCGGATGCTGGCGGTCAGGGGCTGTCTATCCTTGTCGTAAAAGGTGTAGCGGCACTCGTCGGGGGGGATGATCCACTCCCAGTAGATGAAGCCCGCGGGAACCTCTTCCGTCCAGTAAATGCCCCCCCTGCTGCCGCTTTTCAGATCCGCTCCGGTCTTGTAGCTGTTGTCCGACAGGCGGCTGGGCTGATTGCAGAAGTTCTTCCACTCCAGGGTGCACTGGCTGTTGAGCAGGGCGCTCTTGCCCGCCGCCTGGGCGGTCCGGACCGACGGCGTGAGCATCAAAAACAATAACAGAAAACAAATAACTCGTTTGCGCATGGCTTGGTATCCTCAAAACTCTTTGCTATGTACCATAGCATGATTTGTTCCTCCCGTCAAGAATCGGCGCGGAGCGGTTGCCAAGGGGTGAAGAGTATGGTATACTGTACGCCACAGTATTCAGGAGAAATGATTGTGAAACGTTGGTGTACCTATATACTCATTCTGTTGCTGCTGGCCGTACCGGCGGCGGGCTGGGCGGAGGCTGCCCCCGACCCGGGGTTCTGGCGTCAGGAGGAGCCGCTGCTGGAGGTGGTGGACGTGTCCATCGAACAGGGCGTCATCATCAACATCGAGCTTCGCGCCAGGAACTGCCGCATGGCCGGGTACTACTTTGGCGTCATCGACAAGGAGCCGGCCGCGGACAACTATGATTGGGTGCCGACGTCCGACCTGGTCCTGCGCATGACCAAATGGCCCGATACCTACTATTTCTGGGTCCGGGACACGGAGGGGCGGAATTATGGCCCGACCAAGATTGAGCTGCCGCAGGACTACTACCATACCTACCTGCTTCGGCAGAACACGAAATGGCCCAAGAAAAAGCTGAGCGAATGGCTGCCGGAGCATAACAGCTCCGTAGAGGAGGTCAACACCATCATCGCCGAAAGCATGGCCAAGGCGGGCGCCTTCACGCGGGAAGGCGTGGTGGTGGCCGTCATGACCCAGATCTCCTATTTCCAGGATCTGGGGATGCAGATCCCTTTCTTCGACTACGGCTATTATCCCTTCCGTGAGAACAGCTGGTATCTGAATCCGGATTGGGGCTACGTATACAAGAACAACAAGCACGATCAGGATATCGTCTGGGGACGGACCAAAGCGGACGTGGAGGGGGGCACCAACTGCTCCGGCTTTGTGCACTACGCCTTCCGCCTGGCGGGGATCAACTCGGTCTACACCAACAAGCAGGGGGACGCGGGCGGTATATTGGGAAAGTCAAGCAAGCGCGCCAGCTCCTATTCCGGCCTGGCCGGAGACGTGCTGACCTCCCGGACCCACCATGAGATGCTGCTCGTCGACAAGTATGACGATAACCGGGACGGCCTCAGCGACGGCTACATCGTGGCGGAATCCGCCAAGGACACGGGCGGTATCGGCTACAAGAAGCATGATTTCAAGACCTATTCCCGGTATTGCGACGTGTGGAATATGGACGGGGCGTTCTATAACACCGCCGAGCCCAACAAGTACATGAAATTCTGGAACAGCTACCATGCGCCCAGGTCCAGCTGGCCGGATTTCTTTGCCCAGGCGGTGGAGACCTACACCCGCTATCAGGTGGTGTTTGTGGACGCCTACGGCGTGAACCAGAAGCTGTATGTGGCGCTGGATGGCGTGGTGGAGCCGCCGGCGGTCCGCAACAATATGGACGCCAAGAAAGGCCATTGGAGCGTGGATCTCACCGGCGTGCCCATCTGCCGGAACTACGTCATCGATGCCGTCTACACGGAGGAGGACGGAGGCGAATCCTGGCTGGAGGAGATCTCCCGGACGCCCACGCCCACCCCCACGGCCACCCCGGAACCCACGCCCACGCCGGAACCCACCCCCACGCCCACGCCCACGCCCACCCCCACGGCTTTGCTGCCGGTGGTGGAGCGGATCTCCCCGAACGTCTCCACAGCCACAGCGGCCCCTGCGGCGGAGGAACACCGGCTCACGGAGCCCACGGCGGCACCGGAACCCGTGAGCGCCGAAGGCAACGGCCTGACCGTCGTTCTGATCGCCGGCGCTGTTCTGGCGGCGGGCATCGTGTTGGCTCTGGCGGTGATCCTGGTGCGCCGCAGAGGACAATAGGCTGGAAAGAAAACATGGAAAGCTCGCCTTGCGGCGGGCTTTTTTTGCAAAAAAGGGGTTGACAAATGTATCGGATGGCGATATACTCTAAGCACGATATAACGACAGCCGATATAACGGCGACCGATAAAGGAGGCGAGGACATGAACGCACAGGCGGCCCTGACGGAGGCGGTGTACTACATCCTGCTGTCGCTGGTCACCCCCCGACACGGCTACGGCATCATGCAGGAAGCGGAGCGCATGAGCCAAGGCCGGGTGAAGCTGGCGGCGGGGACCCTCTATGGGGCCATCAACGGATTGTTGGACAAGGGATGGATCAAGGCGGTCCCCGGGGCGGAGGACAGCCGCCGCAAGGAATACGCCCTGACGGACAAGGGCCGGGAAGCCCTGACCTGGGAACTGGACCGGCTCAAAGAGCTGGTGGAGAACGGAGAAATCGTGTTGGGAGGGGAAGCGTGATGGAAGAGGAAAAGAAGGAACTGCAGGAGCAGCCGGTACAGCCGGAGAAGCCCGAAGACAGGAAGAAAGAGGCCGATTCAGGCATGATCCTGGGGATGTGCATCGGCCTGGCCATGGGCGCCGGCATCGGTGCGGCCACCAAGAACCTGGGGCTGTGGATACCCATCGGCATGTGCCTGGGTATGTGTGTCGGCATGGCTTTCGACAGCAGCAAAAAGAGCGACAAGAAGGACGACGGGGACGCTGACCCCCAGGCATAAGGAAAGGAAACGGCTATGGAAACGAAGAAAGTCATCAAATGGTTCTGGGTCTGGGACTACGAGAAGGAGGAGCTCTGGCTCAACGCCATGGCCCAGGAGGGCTGGGCCCTGCAGCGGGTAGGGTTCGCCACCTACTATTTCGAGAGGACGGAGCCCGGCGAGTACGTCGTGCGCCTGGAGTTCCGCAAGCGGGACGCGGCCTATGAGTCCTTCCTGCAGGAGATGGGCGCGGAGTATATCGGCCG
>JAEEGL014024500.1_pt1 | contig 11875 bp, 7 predicted proteins | sample 9134231 | NCBI WGS metagenome assembly JAEEGL01 (sample SAMN16246548, study PRJNA631951) | gut metagenome | biome: gut microbiome; feature: rumen; material: fiber-attached | host: Bos | place: Iran: Karaj | collected 2018-10 | reverse complement strand
TCATTATCACTATAGTAATCCGAACCAGTAAGATAATAAGCCTCTACCTGATTATTATATTTGGTTCCGTCACTCATCCTAAATATGACTCTAATATAGGCAGGCTTTCTTGTTTCTCTTAACCTTTCGAACGTCGGCTTAAACTGAGCGTCGTTCATATCGATATAGAATCCCGTCAACCAACTACTATATCCATAATTCGATTTACCATAAAACTTCTTATTAAACGGATCAGTTATAGCACCAACTACAGAATCTCCATCTGCTTCAGCTGTTTTATCAAAGAAATCATACGTAAGATTCATATTATTAAACAGATCACTGTTGTTACTAGAATCTATAAGTACGCCTCTCATCTTGATTTCAAACATTCTTACAGTTTTTCCTTCATATTGCGTAGATTTAATATAATTATTTGTCGTATCTTTCTTTCCCGACGAAGATCTTCTCAGTGTTCTGTCACTTATGAAATTATAAACACTTGTAGCACTCTGATGGAATTCCTCTGTAGGAACTAGCACGCATTTAACTGGTTCATAAGTAACTTCAAGTTCTACCGGTCCCTCGTAATTACCATCAACTTCATTTCCTATACCGTATTTCTTATTAGTAGTAAGATTTACAGCATAACATGATACCTTAACAGTATATTGATTGCTCCAATCAAGGAATTCCTCACAATATAAACTGAAGAAGGAATTTCCACTGCTAGTTACAAACTCACCATTCAGCGCGGTTGTATTGTATTGGTTTGTTCCTCTTTTAATTGTATCACTGAACTTCTTCTTGCTAATATCATTATTCCAGTTCTCACCTATTGGTTCTACTGTCCAATGATACTCAAAGTTAGAATAAGTTGAATTAGACCACGTAGCATATACAGGGGTCGCAGCTCCTCTGTTATTATATATCGACTCAATTCCTCCCAAAGATAACTTTTGTTTAACTATATAATCAGGAACATCTTCAATATGAATTGTTAATACCTCGGACGTTTTTCTCGTTCCGTCTATAGATGGTACTTTACACGTAGCCTGAAAAGTCACAGTCAAACCATTTGCGGCATTTGTAGCCGTGAATTTATTTGTAGCAGGATCAAATTCACATCCCTCAGGCAACTGGTCACCACCAATAACCCAGGTACAAAGGTTACTGTCATTAGAATATGTTCCATCTGTATAAACTACTTTGGGATAAATCCTATACTCACGATAGCCCAAATAATTTGTATACTCCGTACCATCACACAGTGTAACACTAGCCGGATACACGCCACCGTCTTTAAAGTTCAGCTCAATATCTGTGTGAATACTCCTGTCGTCCAAACTACTACATCTAAGATCAATTGTAGCAACTGCGGCAGGTGTTGCCAAAATAGCTCGTAAAACAGTTGGGTCAACGGTTAATTCACCTGAATTCTGGTCTATAGTAACTCCTGGTAGTGTCCCTACCAATGACCAATCCGCATAGTAAGTTAGTTCAGAATACCTATTCGTCTTAACTTGATATGTGAATGGTATTATCATTTCATCGTCGCCTGCAAGGTCTATATCAATAGACATGCCCTGCGTATAGTCAGTCGGATCACCAACTCGATTAACAATAATACCTTCGATATAACTAAGTGTAAAATTGGTATCAGATACAAATATTTTATCTGGATCATCACTGGTGATAATCTTATTCCTTAGCGATACTACCTGTTCAGAGTACATCTCTTTTTCTTCAGAATAAAACCAGACTTTGAACCCTATCTTTCCTTCCTCAATATCCGAAAGGTCAAAATCCACATCTTTGACATCTTCCCCCAGAAGACTAGCTACATCATCATCGATTGATCCAATATTCACATCCGCAATATCTGTAAAAACGGCTGAAACCTGCATCAATCTGCCAGTATCACTGCCAGCATCCTTAGAAAGAAAAATTTTAGTGACCTCATAATCATAGTCATGAGTTAGCGCGCCAGGTGTTACAGGGCCCATATCCTTAAGGTTATAAACGAGCAATGTTTTAGGATCAGAACCATTGTCTGTATAACTAATAGCATTTGTTGATTCTAACAAAACATCTCTGAGCTTATTTACAACTATCTGTTGTTCATACTGAAGCCCTACATCATTTCCCGTTCTTCTGAAATTGTTGCTCCCAGCACTCATCATACCAAAAACAGCAATACCTGCTATTGCCAGTATTGCAAATGCAACAATTAATTCAACTAATGAAAAACCTTTGTTATCCTTCATAAACATGTACCCTTATAACTTTCTAATACTAATAGATAAATAATTAATTAGTTATTGTATGTTTACCTGTGTCAGCTATAAAATCAATTGTATATGTTCTAACGCCACTTGTTACCAAAAGCTTCTTAGGAACAGAATTTGCTATTGATGTTCCAATAACAGATCCATCAGATTGAATCGAGCAATCTGTCTTCACATCACTAAATAACCCATTTGATCTATTGAATGTAAAGCAAATTCCATCACCATCAGAAGGGATGTTATAAGTTACATCTCCACCGTTATCATAAACGAACTCAAAATGTACCCTGCTATTGCATAAATATCTGTGTTCTTGACCCATGCTTGTATGATCCGGCATATCATCTGCTCTCTTAGTAAGGGTAGTCATCTGTTTAACAGCATAATAACCTTCTTTTTCAGCCCAATCGTAAGAACCCGGGTCAGCTACATAAACTATGTTCAAATCTTCACTATATCTAGCCATAGATCCTGTTTTGACTTCGTTAAGCTGAGCACCAATCTTTTCACAGGCTTGTTTTGCCTCGGAGCCTATCAATAGCGAAACAGCTAATGAACCTGCGCCGACCATCACAACCATTATCGCTGTAATTGCAATCAGTTCAACCAGAGAGAATCCTTTATTATCTTTAAACGCATTATTCATATCCATGGTTTATTCCTTCTTCCAATTCTCATATGTGACAAGTCCGGTTAATGTTGTATCAGTCGTTCCGCCATTTCTCATGGCTGTATATATATAATCATTACCGTCAGAAAGCACACTCGCGACTGCATAAGTATCACCGTCGTAATCAAATCCGAATCTTAAGCAATTAGATACTAAATCAACGTCTTTAGTCATCGTCTGCGTTGCAGTGCCACCAAGAGTTAATTTTCCATCGCATAAAATCACGCCGTTATAATGTGTTAGATTCTGTGTTACATTGCCTGTCGAAATAACAAGGTTAACTTTTGAACTCTCAACATTGTAATTATTCGATGTAGTTAGTACGGCAATCGATTCATTTGCGCCACCTGGATCAGATGTCAGTTTCATCAGTTTTCCGCCATCATGATTCTGAATCGAAATGGTCACACCGCCAAACGTTGCTCCATTTGCTCCTGCAGCTTCAGCCAATTCGATATATTCTTGAACAGATGTTTTGGTTGAATCAACCGGCTTAGCCAAAAGATTATCAAAAACAACCTTATCAGTATTATCAATAGTTGTATCTAATTTACAATTTTTAAGTTCTGTATAGTTAGGAATAAGTTTTGTAGTATATGCCGAAAACTTCTGATTGTTTGTAAAAGAGTCTTCTTGCATCACTATGTTGGCGAATGTCTGCGTAGCAGGCCATACTGATATTCCATCAACTGTATCAGCTGAATCTGAAACGTATGACATACCCGCCGAAAGTACCTGTTCTGCGGCAGGCATTTTTATGTTATGAATATACTTTTGTGTATACTTTGCAAGTTCTTTTTCCTTGCGTGAGTAATATTGTCCGAAGTAATTATTTGCCGCATTCTCATCAGCAAATACCATATAGCAATATACTATCGAATTGACACTAGTATCAGAAACCCTGACTTCATGAGTATATATCTGCGGAAGTGTATCAACGGTACTATATGCAATAAAGGCATCCAGAGAACATCCAAGCGAAGGAATGTCTACTTTATCTGATACTAGTTTATATTTTGTCTTGCTTGACGGATTATTCTTATCACTGGCTACTTTAGCAAGTATATCCAAGTATTCTGATTTTTTCAGAGGATTAGAGTTATAAAGAGATCTTCCAGTCACTTCGTCAACACCAATTGCCTCTGCCGGCACTAGATACATGAGCTGATCAGTCTTAATAGCCACCGATTCACCAGTATAAACATTGTCATATACTGGCGTGCCACCATCTTCTGCTCTGGCAGCAACAGGGTGATATGTATTAGCATCTTTCATGCCCAAATACGCATGTCCTGAAAGTTTTAAACTCCCAAGATTACTTAGATCGAGATCAACATTTCTTCCATTTATCAATATGGCTGAACTCTTATTAGAATCTACAGTAGAAGAGCCATAACCGTTGTATGTGCCACTGAATTTAATATCGGAATCTTTTCCGGTTATATTCAGATCATTCGAAAGATTTGTTTCTCCCTTAATATCGTATGATACAGATTTCGCAATAAAACTCTCTGCCCATACAGTGAAATCATCCCCCGTAGTAAATGATCCACCATCAGTATCAATATTATGTTTAACAATTAACATATTCTCATCGCCAAACGTAGTATTAACATTCTTTAGTTTAAGGCTATCAGCATATACATTACCATCAATATCAAGATTTGTTCCAGTAGTGAATTCAGCGCCGCTATCTGCAACAAAACTATATTCGGTTATATCAGCTATGGTAGAGGATTTTGCAAAATCAAATTCAGGATAATTCAGTCTGATATCAGTCTGTATTACAGATACAAATCCATTAAAATCCTTATAATACACCTTTACATTTTTAAGTACCACACCACTATCGGTATATGTCACCATGCTTCCTTCGCGACTTTCAGTGTTTGTACCATCATTTGCAACAGCTGTTATTATAGCTCCATACTGATCATCGGTAGTTGCAGGATTTCCATCTACATCATGCCATTTAGTTGTATCTTTCAAGAAGTCTTCAAGTGTATCAACGCTATACTTCTGATGATCGAGAACTCCTGCGTTATAAACTCCAAGATATCCCCAGAGTTTTTCATAGTACTTTGTTTGAAGAAGAAGCTTCTTTTGAGCATTGTCATAAGAAGAACTATTATAGTTCTCAAGAATCTCTACATACGATGAACTTAACGAATCAGAAACTCTTCTTTGTAATCCTATTGTAATTTCATCAAGAACTTGCTCGGCTGAATAAAATGTATCTTTGCCTCGTTCATTGACAACTTTCATTTTGAAATTGACCAAGGTAGTCATAAGAAGTATACTAACTAGAGCTGCAATAAATCCAATTGCAACTATAACCGTAACAAGAGCAACACCCTTATTATCCAGTCTCCTATTCCTGATTTTCTTCAAAAACAATCTCATTCTCACTTCTTCAACCTCGCAATATTTGACCCCATTTTATTCCTGTCTGAGTTTTGTTCCTTCCAAATGTGCTTTTACAGAATCATCTGAAGAATCTTTAACATAAACGCTTACACGGTATATACGTACTTTCGTATCAGAGGCATCAACAGCTTTTCCATCAATATCAGATAAAGTCAAAGCTTTTATTGTATCGCCAACACCGCCTGGATCAATTCCTGCACAATCATAATTAACAGTGCATCCCATATAGTCTGAAGGATTCTGTGTATTGTCACTTGTACTATATGGAGTCCTTAGTTCAGTAACATTATAAGTTTTAAGTAAATTAGTTCTGAGATTTATGTGTGCTTTATCACCATTAGATACATTGGCAAATGAACTATTATTCTCAGCAATGTTTATGAACATCTTTTTGTAGTCTATATAATCCCTTGCATAACTAGTCAAAGTTCCCGCAGGAGTCGCCTCATCAGCCGCTCCATGCATAGCTGTAATATAAAGATCTGTATCTATATCAAACGTATTGCTGATGCTAACTCGTTCTTTTGCACTATTATAATTTGTCGGCATGTTAGCGGCCGTATATCTAGGATAGTAAAATAGGTAGATTCCATTAAGATCTGTATGCGTTGCACTATTATCGAAAAGTATCACACTTACAGGTTTATAAGTCTTATCCGCTTCGGTGTCACCTACAACGTTAGTCTGTTTGCATTTGTATTCAATCTCTAATTCAACTTTAGCGATGACGTGATCATTCCCCTCCGGATCAGTCCAAACTGCAGGACTGCCAACAGTACCACCGGGGGATGTTATCTTAAGGGTAAATGTTCTTACCAGGTTTTCTTTGAACCAGTTTGCATCATGTGAGGTAGCGCTGGGATGTGTCGCAACAAAATTCGTATTTCTATCTACGAAAACGTTGTATACCGCCTCATCATAACCAGTATCCATAGTATATATAGCACAATCTCTTACAGATATACGGTTAAAATCTGAAAGGTTAAGACCATTGGCATTAGGATAGGCCTGATCAGCCAAACTGTCAGGGTTACCATCACCATCCCAGTCAACCTGTCCATCAGGATCAAGATATACTTCGGTATAATAGCCACTAGGGAGATCTGCTTTTATCTCATCACTATCGTTGATAGTTAAGCGAACAGCCTCATTTCCCTTGTTTGTTTCAAATATCTCTGCATTATTTACATTTGCAATATCCATATATTCTTCGACAAGCTGATCCAATTCAGGAGTAGTCATATTCTTAATCTTCTCCATAGTATTTTCAGCAGCTGTCGTTGCTTTCATCTGAATTTTTGCATTAGCACTCGTCTGAGCACTGGTAGCAAATCCACGCAGGAGTGGTACACAAACAATAGTAAGTATTATCATTGCGACCAATACTTCCAAAAGTGTAAAACCCTTATTATCCTTTTTGATCTGTCTAATATGTTTTTTCACTAATCCACTCCTACCATAACAAACCTTAATAAAACTTTTGCTTAAGAGAGGAACACTCCTCTCTTAAGCATTATTAAATACTATTATTCTTTCTCTGTTTTTTCTTCTGTTTCTTCAGCCGGTCCTGTAGGTCCCTCAGCTTCGGTCACAACTTTTGTATTCGTAGAACGGAATACATTTGATACACCAGTAGGAACGCTAGGTATAGTAGCCGGAACATGATCTTTACCCGTTCCAACCATATAGTACATGTTCATGTCAAGTGTACCTTCAAGATTACCTGTTTCTTCATTGAATGATGCAGACAATCCTTCAATACTCTTTTTATCATCCTGAGCAAACACATAATCGGCTAATCCCTTTAAACCATCATAGGTAGAAAGGAACGTATAATTTACTGGAGCCTTATAAAGATGTAGCTGTGTTGCTCCCTCTTCTTCTGCGGCCGGTTGTTCTCCAACTATAACTTCCTGCATAGAATCCATTGAAATGTCTTGTAAAGCGAGTTGTCCGCTGTTGGCTCTTTCCATATTTGCCCAATACATAATCTCATCTTCACGAATCATTCCGGAAGGATAAGATTCAAGCAATTGTTCTCTTTCAGCCTGAAGATTAGTCATGCCTTCTTCATATTTCTTCTTCTGTGCATTTACAGCTTCATATTCTTCTTTCTTCACCCTTAACGTTTCATTTTCAACAGCGAGTGCTTCTTTTTTCTCTTTGATAGGACTTGCTACAAACATCCATACAAGTACCGCCAGAACAATTCCTATCAAAACCTTAATCAGGTTTTTTTCTTTGCTTCCTAACTTCATGACTTCCCCCTCCTTTACTCAGCAGCCGGCTCCTCAGCCGACTCAACAACAACATCTTCCTGAACTGGTTCTGACATAGGTGCGTAAATCATGTTAGCTACGAAACAATAATGAGTTTCTCCTGTTTCCAAAATCTCTTCTGTAACAGAGCTTAAATCAGTTGTTATGAAGCCCTCTATTTGTTTTAACTTGCTTACCGCATATGCTACCTCTTCTTTTGTTGAAACCTTCGCATCAAGAGTAACTCCGCTACTGTTTGCACTTAAGCTATTAAGCATGAATGTGCTGGGCATACTGTTCTCAAGTGCCCCCATAAACTTAACAAGGTCTTCATTTCTGTTAATTGTAGCTGAATCTAGAGCTTCAACATATTTAACGTCATTCTCAAGCTCGAGATAGTCAAGATACATATCATAGACAGGTTGCAGTTCTTCTATTGTAGCCTTATATTCAGCATTTCTCTCCTGCTCTTGCATGTAGGGAACCATTGTGACAGCAATCATTGCTATAGAAGCTATAACACCTGCCGCAAGCACACCCCATGCTATTGCATTGCCTGTAATATTGCCATCATGTGACTTTCTGTCTTCTTCCTCGGCCGTTGCGGGATAAAAGCCTATCGGGGACAACGATGCACCTATACATCCAACGTACTCGCTATAAGTAGCTCCTCTGAATATTCTATCGATATCAACGCCGGCTACCCTTGTGATATCTCGGATCTTAAGGCCTATTTCGCTGGTGAGTAGTACATCTAAGCCTGTAAAATCGGCGCCGAGACCTGTTATCAGCATTTTTTCAACCGGTCTCTGGTTGTGATTCGCATTATAATAATCTATAACTCTTATAATACCGCCAGCAAGAGATCTAAGCGTAAGTGTTATCTCGCTCCTTACCGCAAATTCTTCTTTGGGATCTTCAGTATCACACTCTTCAAAAGAAGGCATAAGAACCGGCTTGGTTCGTGAAACATTAACCGCTTTTTCATAATCTTTGGTGTCTCCAAAAATATCAGTCTGCATCACAGCCTTAATAGCTTCATCAACACCATAAGGTATTGTTCTGTTAAGAGTTGTTGCTCCATCTTCAAGAAACATGAGAAGTGTTCCCTTCTCATCAACCTTTACTATAAGTTGAACGCCGTCTAGACATTCCTCTTTTGCCGCCTGAAATACTGAGTTACCATTGTAATCAAGAGCGGAAATTGTTAGCCCTATAGCCTGGGCCAACTTTTCATAACTCTGAATAAGCTGTTTGGGGGCAGCTAAGAGCAACAGCTTATATCCTATAGCCTTTCCCTTCTTCTGTTTCCCAGCAACTTTTACTGTTCCAGAATCGAGTTCCGCCTTAACCTGCTCTGCTTTAGTAAGAGGCGTCTTGTTGTCCTCTTTCTTCTCTTCGATAGCCTCAGGTTTCTCATCCTTGGATTCGTATTCAACGCCGATAACAGAATGCGAGAACATATACTGACTTCCATCAATAGGGAAGTAGTCATCCAAGTTTGTTCTAACGAGGTCTTTTATTCTGCTTTCCTTACAATAAGGAATACGTGCCTCTCTTGTCGCAATCTTCGAAGATGAAATAGTAAATACTGCTCTTCTTGTCTTAATACGCTTAACAGTAAGCATACGCAAGAAAGTGTTGACGAATTCGTCATCGGTATCTACAATGCCGTCCTTCAACATGCCATCGGGTGTATTGACCACGAAGCTGTTGTAAATTTTGGGACTCTTAGCGCCAAGATCAGTTTCAATGACCTTGGTGAGTGAGCTTCCCATTTCAATACTTAATACTCTCTCTGCCATCTTAGTTCCCTTCCTGGTTGATAATATCTCTATACATTAAGATCTATATAGGTAAAAAGGCATGCGCCTTAATACTTTCACTAATTATAAATTGTAAACTATTTATGTAAATTATAATTATGTTAATCTATAAAATCAAGCAATTATTGCAAATTCTCATGTTTTTTATTCAAAATCGTCAAAATATGCTAATTATGTCAATCCATTTCAGATACCAGCGAGGTTCAAATACCACTTAATAAGTCCTTCTCCCCATAATACTGATAAGAATATGCCAATACTTAAGTATGGGCCCATCGCTAATACTCTGTCTGCACCAGAGATTTTCATTCTGATTACATGAACCGGTGCCCCAATAATGCACCCAAGAGCAAAAGCCAGAACAACCAACTTCCATCCAATCAGCAGCCCTGCCGTTGCCATAAGTTTCATATCACCACCGCCGATACCGCGACCATCGGTCGCAATAATGATGATATAGAGTGGTATACTGACAGCAAGGAAGCCAATCACGTGGTCTAACCAATCCGTATAATGATATACTGTCATGATCAGCCCCAGTGCCAGTATAAATATGTTGATTCCTGCAGGAATCTCATATGTTCTAAAATCAATTACGCTTAGCGTTAATAACGCAGAGAACAAAAGTGCGTAGAGTAGGGAGTCTACGCTTATTCCCTTTATCATCGCCACCAGCAACCACAATACTCCATTCGAAGCTTCTATTATTGGATACTGTGGAGATATGGGAGATTTGCAATATCTGCACTTACCTCCCAACGCAATCCAGCTGAAAAGTGGTATATTGTCATACCACTTCAGCTGATGATTACATGTCATGCAGTGAGATCTGACGATAGCTATGTTTTCTTTCTTGGGTATACGGTAAATGCATACATTCAAGAAACTTCCAACTACTATTCCATATAAAAAAACTATAACATATACAAAAAGTAATATTACGCTATCCATTTCGCACGCAAGCAAATAATTTTTAAATTATGAAACAACTGTCTTTTTCTGGTCGCCAGAACCTGTTCCTATTGCAGGAGCTGTATCCTGGTTCTTGTATGCAGCACCACCATTAGGATCTGTAAGGATATAAGCTCCAGACTGATCGTAAACGTCACATGTACCCTTTTCAGGTGACCATGTTGCCTTGAAAGGTGAGCCATTGTTAGAAGTTGCCTTAATTGTAGGTGTATCAGCTATTGATGTCGGAAGGGTACCAGTTGTGATAGCTGTAGGTGTTGTTACAGTAGATCCCTTGAAAGGTGACTTCTGATCAGCGATATCAGCAAGGATAGCTGAACGGATTGACTCTGCAGAGCTTACATCTGTTGCTCTTCTTGAGTTCTCAACATACTTAATGAACTGGGGTGCAAGTACACCTACCAGAACTGCCATGATCGCGATAACAACGATCAATTCAACGAGTGAAAAACCTTTGTTGTTCATTTTCTTCATAATGAATTTTCTCCTTTTCTTTTGTTAGTTTTCATCTTTTATCTTAAGCACCGAGCCCCTACAACCCAATGTTTAATTCAAATCATTATAAGTTGTCCATTGCCTGGTACATAGCCAACATAGGAGCCATTACAGCACCGATAAGAACTCCGACCACTCCAGCCAAAACCAGTATAATAGCAGGTTCCATCGCAGCCATTAAGCCTTGTACAGCCATGTCAACTTCTTCGTCATAATAGTCCGCTAACTTACTCAGCATTTCTTCAGAGTTACCAGCCTCTTCACCAATTCTCATCATATGATAAAGCATCGGGGGAAACAATCCACTTTCTTCAATAGGTTCAGATAGTGGAACACCCTTCATGACTTCATCTCTCGAGAATAAGAGTGCGTCCCTGAACAAAACATTTGTCATCGTATCAGCAACTATTCCAACCGCATCAGTTAATCCTACGCCTGCAGCTAAAAGAGTTGATAATGTTCGAGCTAACGAAGAGCATGCGCTTTTAACTATCAAATTCTTTATCGCTGGTACCTTAAGCTGGAACGTGCTCCACATAAGCTTTCCTGCGTCAGTTTTAAGGTAAGACTTTATTCCCACCACTATAGCAATCAAAACAGGTACGATTATAAACCAATAATCGACCAAAAAATTCGATGCAGCTACTACAATCTGTGTAATCTTAGGCAATTCAGTACCAAGATCTTCAAACATAACCATGTAGCTAGGAATAACTTTTACAAGCATTAGTACAACGACACCAACTGCAACAATTGCTACAACAATAGGATAAATCATTGCCTTTTTAACAAGAGCTGCCGTTTTCGCTGACTTCTCAAACTGGTCAGCCATACGTTCCAAACTGAGCTCTAGCGATCCAGATGCTTCACCAGCCGCTATTGTTGTGACCATCAAACTCGGGAAAACATCCGGCTGTTCTTCTAACCCGTTCGCGAGAGTCTCACCTTTTTCAACATTAG
>JAEEGL013587898.1_pt1 | contig 11875 bp, 9 predicted proteins | sample 9134231 | NCBI WGS metagenome assembly JAEEGL01 (sample SAMN16246548, study PRJNA631951) | gut metagenome | biome: gut microbiome; feature: rumen; material: fiber-attached | host: Bos | place: Iran: Karaj | collected 2018-10 | reverse complement strand
ACAGCCTCGACGGGTTTATTCAGTTTCTTCAGTTGGGCGTCGTTTCCGCTGCCCAGTATCTTTTTCAGAAAATCAAGCATCCGTTTCTCCTTACCGGCGCCTCCCGCATCCCTGCGAGTGCGCAGAACATTACATTTTAGTATACCACCTTGCATCCCTTTGGCGCAAGTTTTCTTTCCTTAATATTGCCATAGTCCTTCCCCTTGAAATCTCCCCCGTTTTTCCTCTATAATGCATTCAGAAACAAAAGGAGGTCTTCCCCAATGAAAAAACTGCTTTGCGTTACCCTGACCCTGATTATGCTCCTCTCCCTGAGCACGGCCGCCTTCGCGGTCAACGAGGACGTTGAAGGCGAACTGGTGATCTACACCTCCATGTACAAAGAGATCGTCGCCATGATGGACGAGGCGCTGAAGAAGGAATTCCCGAACCTGAAGCCCGGCCTCGACGGCAGCTTCTTCTGCCAGGGCGGCACCGGCACCCTCATCACCAAGATTTACGGCGAAATGGGCGACAAACGGGATCAGCCCCTTGAATGCGATATGCTCATGGTGGCGGAGCCGGCCTTCTCCCTCGAGCTGAAGGACTACGGATATCTCCATTCCTTCAAGGTGGCGGACGCGGACAATCTCCTGCGCTTCCCCTATGATGCGGAGGGCTACTGGTATCCTGTCCGCGTCTGCAACATGGTTCTGGCTTACAATCCCGAGAAGAAGGATGACTGGGCCGCCAAAGGCGTGAATATCCCGAAGACCTTCAAGGACTTCGCCTATGACGCTTCTCTGAAGAACTATATCTCCATGGGCGATCCCATGACCAGCGGCACCACTTACGCATCCGTTGTCGCCCTGACGGATAAATATGGCGATGAATACCTGGAAAAACTGGGCGAAAACAAGGTTCAGCGCATGTCCGGCTCCACCGCCATCGAGAAGCTGCAGAGCGGGGAATGCGCCGCCCTGATGATCCTCGAGGAATCCATCCTTAAGGAGCTGTACGACGGGGAGCAGAACGGAAATCCCGTCACCAATCTGGAAGTGATCTATCCGGAGGATGGCGTGGTCCTGATCCCCTCCACGGTCATGATCGTGGCTGAGGAATTCTCCAAAAACGTCAACACGGACGCTGCGGAAGCCGTCGCCCAGTGGTTCCTGAGCGAGGAAGGCCAGCAGATGATCCTCAAGGGCTATATGCACTCCGTCCTCAAGGGCATGACCGATGTGCCCTATCAGTCCATCAGCACCGATGACCTGATCAAAAAGGATATCGGCGTCGACTGGAACCGCGCATACCATGACCGCGAGCAGATCCTCGCAACCTGGACCGATAAGGTAACCCAGTAACCGAAGGCTCCCGCTCAGTGTAAAACGTCTTTCCGTAAACACTGGCGAGGTGTGACCGAAGGGGTAAGGGGCAAAGGCTCCGGTGGAGCCTTTGTTAAACAGGAAAGCCCCCTTATCTGTGCGAAAGGGTTCATAGCAGTATGAACAGCAAACGTATATCCCTATTCACGAAGCTCGGCCTGGCAGTCTGCTTGCTGCTGGGCCTGCTCTTCGTGTTCCTCGGCCTTCGTGCCGGCGAAACCTCTTCGGACGCCGGCCTCGGTTCCGGGGAAAGCGCAAAGGCCATCTCCGCCCTGTCGGACGATGTGTCCGCCGCCTGGAGCACTCTGTCCCCGGACTGGGGCGTCCTGACCGACGGGGAGCGTTCCTCTGTCTCCGCCGCCCTGCTCCCCCTTGTGAAGGAGAGCTGGGAAAGCCGGAAATCCGGCGCCGGCGAGGAAGCGGAGGCTTTCATCTCTGCGGCCGGCGCAAACAGTGCGGAGCGTCTCTGCAAGCTCATGATCCTCTCCGGCCTGATGAACGGCCCGAAGGTCACCGCCGCCGTAAAGAAGTCCGTCGCCGCCGTCCCGGAAAGCAGCCGGTCCGCCTTCCGTCAGCAGCTTCTCCGCTGTATTCCCGATGAAGGCCTGACCGTTCCGGACGGAACATCCGAAGCCCTCGAAGGCCTGACCGGTTCAGATCGCGCGTCAATGCTCTTCCAGCTGGTCATCCAGGACCTCACCGGTTCGAATGACCAGGTCGCCGAGCATGTCAAGGCGCTGAAAAAGAGCGTCCGCGACAAGGCCGGTCAGCTGGAAGCCTTTAAAAACATCGTCTCCGGCCAAAGCAGCACCGGCCTCTGGCAGTTTATCGTCAGCAACAGCAAAACCGTCGTCATGCTCGGCGTCGTGCTCATGCTGGATATCCTGATTCTGGCCCTGCTCATGGCGGCGGACAAACAGTGGGTGCTGAATATCAAATGGATCGTCATCCTCCTGATTGTCGATTTTCTGCTGATTTTCCAGGTGCTGCCGGTGATCTGGATGGTGATCCAGGGGCTTTTCCCGGATGGTTCCTTCTCCCTTAAGACAATCTCACGCCTCCTCAGCTATTCCCTGAACCGGGAAGCGCTGAAGAATACGCTCATCGCCGGCTTTGCCACCATGATCCTCGGTACTCTGATCGCGTTCCCCCTGGCCTGGCTCGTCGGCCGCACCAATCTGTACGGAAGGAAATTCTTCCGTGCCCTTTTCGTGATGACCTATATGGTCCCGCCCTATGTGGGCGCCATGGCCTGGCTCCGGCTGCTCAATCCCAACGTCGGAACCATCAATAAGGCCCTCCGCGTCCTTTTCTGCCTGGGCGATTCGCCGGGCCCGCTGAATATCTATACCCTCGGCGGCATGATCTGGGTGCTGACCTCCTTCTATTATCCTTATGCGTTCATCACCATCTCCCGCGCCATGGAAAAAATGGATCCGTCCCTCGAGGAAGCCGGCCGGATCTCCGGCGCTTCCCCGCTGAAGACGCTTTTCACCGTGACCCTGCCGATGATGACGCCCTCCCTGATCGCCGGCGCGCTGCTGGTCTTCATTGCCGCTGCCAGCTGCTACGGGATCCCGTCCATTATCGGAACCTCCGGTAATGTCTATACCGTCACCACCCGTATCGTCGAGTATGTCTCCATGGGCCAGGGCAGCATGAACGACGCCATCGGCCTGGCGCTGTTCCTGATGGGCGTAGCGCTCGTGATCCTCTTTATTTCGGACGGAGTCCTCGCAAAGAAGCAGTACATCACCGTCTCCGGCAAGTCCGTCCAGCCGGCGATTGTCCACCTGCGCTCCTGGCGGATCCCGCTAACGGTGCTGGTCTCCCTCTTCGCGGTGATCATGGTGGTGATCCCCTTTGCCACGATTCTTTCCACTTCCTTCAAAGCCGATGTCGGCAAAAGTGTCTTTGCCCCGAAAAATTTCACCACCGTCAACTGGACCACGGTCTTCTCCAGCAGTGAGACTCTGTCCTGCCTGAAGAATTCCCTGATCTTTGCCTCCGTTGCCGCCACCGTCGGGCTGATCATCTCCTGCGTCATGGGTTACCTGTTGCAGCGCACGCAGATCCGCGGCCGGTCGATCCCGAATTTCCTGATCACTCTCGGATCCGGCACACCTTCCGTCGTCATCGCCCTCGGGCTGATCATGACCATGCGCGGCAATTTCGGCATCAATATCTATAACACCGCCTGGATCCTCATCGTCGCTTATATCATCAAATATCTGATGATGGGCATGCGGACCGTGGTCTCCGCCATGAGCCAGATCCATGTTTCCCTCGAGGAGAGCAGCCAGGTCTCCGGTGCCGGCTGGCTCCGGACCATGCTGAAGATCACCGGTCCCCTGATCTTCCCCTCGATCGCCGCCGGCTGGTTCCTGATTTTCATTCCCAGCTTCTATGAGCTGTCCATGACCACCCTTCTCTATTCCGCCTCGACCAAGACCATCGGTTATGAGCTCTATGAATACTGGACCTTCACCAGCCAGCCCATGTCCTGCGCCATGGCCTTCGGCATCCTGCTCTTCGTCGTCTTCCTCAACTTCGTCCTCAACCGCCTCACGAAGGGAGAATTTTCGATCTGATGTCCACAATAACAATCAATCATATTACAAAGTCCTTCGGCCCGAACACGGTCCTGAAGGACTTCACCGAAACCCTCGGCGACGGCGAGTTCATCACCCTCCTCGGCCCCTCCGGCTGCGGAAAAACCACCATGCTTCGCATCATCGCCGGCTTTGAGAAGCCTACCTCCGGCGAGCTCTGGATCGATGATCAGCTGGTCTCCGGCGGCAAAACCTTTGTCCCGCCGGAGAAGCGGAACATCGGCATGGTCTTCCAGAGTTATGCCGTCTGGCCCCATATGAACGTTTTCGATAACGTAGCCTACCCCCTCCGGATCCAGAAGCAGTCGAAGGAGAAGATCCGGGAGGCCGTCGGAAAAGTACTCGAAATCGTGCATCTCAGCCAGTATACCGAGCGCCTGCCCAGCCAGCTCTCCGGTGGTCAGCAGCAGCGCATTGCCCTGGCCCGGGCGCTGGTGGCGGAGCCAAAGCTCCTTCTCCTCGATGAACCCCTCAGCAATCTGGACGCGAAGCTCCGGGAATCCATGCGCTTTGAGATCAAAGAGATCCAGCAGCGCACAGGCATCACCGTCGTCTATGTCACCCATGACCAGACCGAGGCCATGGCCATGAGCGACCGGATCTTCCTGATCAACAGCGGCGTCGTCCAGCAGTGCGGCACCCCGCGGGAGATCTATAACCAGCCGGCCAATCAGTTCGTGGCCGACTTTCTGGGGAAGGTGGATTTCTTCAAGGGAGAGGTCTCCGGCGAACGAATCGTCTTCCCTTCCATGGGCGGCCAGTCCCTTCCATACAGCGGGGACCGCACCGGCAGGGTCGATGTGGCAATCCGGCCGGAAAACCTTTTCTTTGCCGAAGATGGTCCCCTCAGCGGAACCCTGGAAACCGTCTACTATCTCGGCGATGTCACCGACTGCCGGGTCCGGATCGGGAAAGCTCTCGTCCGGGTCATCGTCGGCGGCTGGCTTGCCGGCAGCCTGCAGACCGGTCAGCCGGTCAGCCTTCAGGCACGGGATTTCATGGTCTTCCCGGACGATGGCCTCCTCGAGCAGATGCTGGCCATCCAGACATGAAATTTTTCTGCCATCCCCGCAGGCCTCTGCGTATATACTGACAGAACCGGATCAGGCGGTTCCGCGAACCTGCAAGCCGGATGAACTGAATAAACCCATTAATGGGAATAAAATGCAAAGGAGATTTTGAACGATGAAAAAGGTAACTGCGCTTCTGTTGGCTTTGATGCTGGCGCTGACCGTTGGCTGCACCGCCACCCTGGCGGAAGAGGATAACTCTGTCCCGCCGTCCACCCCGGAGATGAAGAAGTACGAAAGCATCTGGGTATCAGCCGATGGGAACACCCGCGTCTGGATCGGCCGCCAGGATGAGGGGTTCCAGATCGAAGCGATGCAGTGGACCGGTAATGACACCTTCACCGGCTGGGGGTATCTGGCCAACTTCAACAAGGAGACAAACTCCCTCACCGATGTGCTCGGCATGAAGGAAGAGCATAAGATTATCGACGATAGAGATGAGGTGGTCGAAGGTTCATCGGTGGAAGGGATCAGAGCCTCCTTCACCTTTGACGAGGGAAGCGGCGCCCTGATCTGGAAAGAAGAGCAAGAAGGCGGCGTCGATGTATCGCTCCTGCGGATCGGGAACTTTGCCGGCTGCTATGTCTATGAGCGGGCCATGCTGGACTTCGTCTGGAACGTCCACGAGAATGACTATTCCATCCTCCTGTCCTGGGGAGAGAGCGCTTTCCAGACTTGGGAGTATCAGCTGAAGGGCACCTACCATCCGGAAACGGAAACCGTCGAGTTCAAGGGCCTGAAGCAGCTCCTGACCTACAATGAAGGCGGTGAGATCGACACCACTGCCAAAGTCGAGGAAGGCGAAGTGGAAGGCACCTGTTACTTCAACGAGAATGGCGGCCTGGTCTGGAAGGCTTCCGATGTGGCTGGGGAAGACGTCGTTTTCGAAAAAGAGGATCTTGCCCTCTGGGCCCTTGAAATGTAATCCCGTTCTTCAGGCGCCGGTGAAGAACCTTCACCGGCGTTTTTTCGTCCGTTTTTACGCTTCCGCTCTTGTAAAAACAGTCTGTTTGCTGTATGCTTGTCCCGTTATTCTCATTTATTGCCCGATTTGCCGCGGGCAAATCGTTTCGGATCGTCCACGGGTATAAAGAAAAGGAGTGGTTTTTTATGAATCTGAGTGAACTGATTAAAAGACTGCATCGGGCCAAGCTCGTTCCCGCGCTGATCAGTATCGCCTTCGGCATCGCGCTCATCATCGCCCGGCAGGCCGCCATGGAGGTCATGGTGAAGATCGCCGCCGGTATGCTGATTGCCGCCGGCGTTGGTTGTGTGCTGATGTTCTTCTTCGCCCCCGTCAAGGATTCCTTCCAGTTGGCTGTTGGTGCCCTTCTGGCGATTATCGGCCTGCTGGTCTGGTTCTATGCCCGCAGCCTGGTGGGGCTCTTCCCGATCATGACCGGGATCGGCCTGATCCTGAACGGCCTGAGCAACCTGTCCACCCTCGGCGCCCCCGGTCAGAACGCCGGCACCTTCCTGGTCGTGCTCTTCTCCGTGCTGGTCATTGCCGCCGGTCTCTTCATCGTTTTCCATCCCGCTGAGATGGAAGGCACGATCATGGTGTATATCGGAGTCGGCTATGTGATCAACGGCATCCTCGACCTGGTGATCCTCCACCGCGTGAAGGAAGTCCTCATGAACTGATCTGATTTATCCTTTCGAAATGAAACACCGGGGCCGTCATAAGCTCCGGTGTTTGTTTTTTCTCTCTGGCCACTGGCCGCTAATCGCTGGCCACTAACTCCTCCGTCTGCGCCTTCCGCCTGTTTCCTCGGCCCGCGCCTGCATGGCTTCCTTCGCTGCCTGAATGGTTTCTGCCGAAGCTTCAACCGTTTCCGTGGCCTGCTCCGCCGCTTTCGCAGCGGTCTCTTCCGCCTTCTCCGCGGTTTCCGCTGCGGCTTCGGCAACTTCCTTTGCGGCTTCTTCCTTCACGTCTTCCGCCGCTTCCTCCGCGGGCTTCTCCGGTGCTTTCTCGTCGTACAGCCGCTTCAGCGTTTCCGCCATCAGCTCGCTGTTGTGGGCGGAATTCTCGTTCTCCGCCGCGGCTGCCTGATCCGCTTCTGTTCCGCCGTTGTTGATCTCGCTGCGGCGGCGCTTCGGCTTCGTTCCGTAATCGCGGTAGGTCGCGCCCTCCAGATGGTCCATTGCCTTCTTCGATTCGCTTCTGCTCTTTCCGCGGCGGATCGCGCCGATCAGCAGCAGGATCAGCAGTACGCCGCCGATGCCTGCCAGAATCCACTTGGCAATGCCCGCAATGTCTTCCGCCTGGTTGAGCCATTCGGGTTCCGGCTGATCGGTGGGCAGTGGCTCGGTAGCCGGGGCCGGCGGGGTTACCAGCGGCGCCTCGGTCGGCACCGGCGTGGGTTCCGCGTAGGAAATCTTGATCGGGTTGCTGTCGAATGTCAGCGTCTGGCCCAGCACGTCCTTGCATGTCGCCGTGAACTGATACGTGCCTTCCATGCTCACGTCCGTATCCCGCACGAACGAGAAACTCCCGCCCGCGGGAATGCTCTCGATGTTATACAGCGTGGTTTCGACTGCCTTCACCTGGATTCCCTTGACCTCCACCGCGCTGTCGTTGTGCACCGTGAAGGAGAACCGCACCGTGCCCGGCAGCTTGTATACCTTATCCCGGTCCGCGTTTGCTTCCAGGTTCAGCACGATCTGCTGCGTCGGGTCGGTTGCGATGATGCTCACCCGCCCGGTCGCCGTTTCGATCTGTTTGCCGGTCCCGTCTTCTCCCTTGACCGTAAACTGGAGGTCCATGTTCTCGGTGATCGTCACCTCTTTCTCCAGGCCGATGGTCTCGCCGGCCTTGACGGTCTCATCGCTGAATACGGTCCCCAGCGTGGCGTCCGTTGCCGTGATCCCGGTGATGTCCGTCGTGCCGGAGTTCTTCAGCTTCAGCGTCAGCTTCACCGTGTCTCCCGGCGCGCCGCCCTTCTTGTCCGCGCTCAGCGTGGCGCTGAGTTTGACCTCGCCGTACTGGATCGTCGTGCTGTCCACCTTCGTGGTGAAGGTCTTTCCTCCCGCCTTGTAGGAGATCGTGGCGCTGCTCGTCAGATCCTTGTTGCCCATCACGGCGGTGAAGGTGTATTTCCCCGTCTCTCCGGCGGGAATGGAGTCAATCGTCCCGCTCTTCGCGGAGATGGAACTGTTTTCCTTGATCGTTACCCCGGTCACGTCCACCGCGCCCGCGTTTTTGATCTCGTAGGTCACGCTGACTTCCTGGCCCTTCTGGGCGGTCGTCGGCAGGATCGTACGCTCCGCCTCGATGACGGGGTCAGCGCCGGTGTACTGAATCTTCTTGGAGAAGTTTTTCGTCTTGTTGACCAGGGTGTTGTTTCCCTCTTCGTCCACTTCGTCGCTGTATACGGGGTACTTGATCTTGAACGTGATCTTCCCCGCTTCCAGCTCCTTCTGGGTCACTGTCCAGTCGCCGCTCCAGTTCTTGCTGGCGCCGACGGCCAGCGTGGGCGAGCCGAACTCTTCCACCTTCTTGCCGCTCGGGTAGTACAGTGTCACCGGTCCGGGCATATCAACGTCACCGACGTTCGTCACGGTGATCGATACCTTGATCGACTTCGGTGCGGTAAACTTGTTGGTGCTCAGCTCCATGGAAACCTTCATCGGGTCGTCCGCAAGCGCGGCGGACGCGCACAGCAGAACCAGCACGATCCCCAGCACCAGGGCAGGCAGCAGGCGTTTTCTGATCATATTGTCTCAGAGCCCGTAAGCTCCTTCCTCCTTCCTCCGCCGGTATCCCGTACGGATGCGTCAATATGGATCAACATAGGATATCTATATTATTCTATAGTCAATGTCCTCTCCTGTCAAGAATGGGCCGTTTTCTCAGAAGTTCTTTTCGCTGTCCAGCAGAATCGTAACCGGCCCGTCGTTAATCAGCGATACCTTCATCTCAGTCCGGAAACGCCCGGTCTCCACAGGAATTCCTTTGGCGCGCCAGTCATTCACCAGCCGCTCATAGTAAGCATTGGCAACATCCGGCGCCGCCGCACGGATATAAGATGGCCGCCTGCCTCCCCGGGCATCTCCGTACAGGGTAAACTGCGAAACGGCCAGGATGCTGAGCCCTTCATCCAGCAGCGAGCGATTCATAACGCCGTTTTCATCGTCGAAAATCCGCAGATTCGGCACCTTGTCCAAAATGTATTTGAAGTCCTTGTCTGTATCTTCCGTGGATACCCCGATCAGGGCCAGAACCCCCTGTCCGATCTTCCCGACCGTTTCCCCGTCAACCGTCACGGATGCTTCCTTCACTCTCTGAACCACACATCTCATAAAAACAATTCCTCTTTTCTTCTGATCATCTTAACCAAACCGATCCGAAGGGGTCAAGGGGGCGATCGGAAAGCCCCCTTGAATATTTCTTCTTTTCTCCTGATCATCTCATCGACCCGATCGAGATAATCAGGAATATTGCTCACATTCGGCGCCCTTGTAATATGCCCCTCTTCCGGCCAGATGCGTTTGGAAATCCCTCCGGCGCCCATCGCCAGGATGTGGGAAGTCTCTTCCATGATATCAACATTATACAGGCATGCATGCTCCGGCAGAGCGTATCCCGTGTTTTCAAGATTCCCCGCCATGTATTTCTGGCGGTACAGATAGTAGGGCTTCATCCCCATGTCACGGGCGGTTTCCCGGCCGAGTTCCACCATCTTCGCCGTCATCTCCCCGTCCGGCAGCGGATGATTCTCCAGACTCATCCTCGATGACCGTTTGATCGCCAGCGTATGGACGGTCAGGCTTTCCGGATGCAGTTTCCTGGCTTCTTCCATCGTATGGGCAAAGTCTGTTTCCGTTTCCCCCGGCAGACCCGCAATCACGTCCATGTTGATGTGCGGGATCTGCTCTTCCCGGGCCAGCGCATAAGCTTCCCGCACCTGCTGGGCGGTGTGCGCCCGTCCGATCACGGCCAGCGTCCGGTCGTTCATCGTCTGGGGATTGATGGAGATCCGGCTGATCCCGGCCTCCCGGATCATCCGCAGCTTGCTTCTGGTCAGGGTATCCGGCCGTCCGGCTTCAACCGTGTATTCCACTGCTCCTGGGAACAGGGAAATCGTGTTTTCCAGTAGCGTGGCAAAGGCCTCCTCCGGCAGGGCGGTGGGCGTCCCTCCGCCGATATAAAGGGCTCTCAGCGTCCGCCCGCTTTGCCGCAGGATCTCTGCGCAGGCCCGCATTTCCCGGGTCAGCGCCGTCATGTAGGGCGCAATCAGGGCGCCGTCGCCGATCTCCCCGGAGGAAAAGGAGCAGTAGGCGCAGCGGGTCGTGCAGAACGGAATGCCGATATAGACGTCCATCCACTGATCTCCCGGCGGCGGCAGTTTCCTCTGTTCCGCGGCGATCTCCGCCAGCAGGGCCGCGCGTTCCGGCATCACGTCAAATTCACGGATCAGCTTCTCGATGGCGTCTTCCGGAGAGAATCCTGCCGCCAGGGCTTCGAGCATCAGATGGGTCGGACGGACGCCGGTCATACTTCCCCACGGCGGATGGATACCCGTCATTGCTTTGCACAGGTCATACAGGGTCTGCTTGCACAGCCGTCTTGCCGCCCGTTTTCGATGAAGCGTCTGAATGCGCTCGTTCGGATCATCCGGAATTACAGCGGAACGGGTTGCGGTATGGTTTTCATCGGTAAAGGTGATCTGATAGGTATGGTTCACCTCCGCCGTCTGCGGAATAAACCGCTTCGGCTCTTCCCATACACGCTCCGGAAACCCAAACAGCCGGGTCATCACCCGTAATTCCGGCTCAATCGTCTCCAGATAGCTCTCCAGTTCTGTCATCGCATCGCTCCGTTATCTATAAATTGTCCGGCCGAAGGGGTTTGGGGGCGATCGGAAAGCCCCCAATCAATGACCTGGATGAAACGGATACTGCCGCGTTAGCTGCAATATCCTGTGCAACGACTCCCTCATCTTATGCTCATCCCCGCCCGGCAGATCCGTTCTCCCCCATCCGTCCTCGAACAGGGTATCTCCGGTAAACAGCTCGTTTTCGATCAGGTAGCATACGCTGCCGGGTGTATGCCCGGGTGTGTGCAGCACCCTGATCTTCAGCCCGGCAATTGTCAGCTCATCGCCCTCCCGGACCCGGTCCGTGGGAGGCGGCGCGGTAATGTTTCTCCGCAGCAGGACTCTGCCTGCGTTCAGTTCAGAATCGCTGAGCATCGGTTCGTCCAGCTCGTGAATGACCAGCCTCGTTCCCTCTTCCATGAGCTGCGTTACCCCGCCGATATGGTCAAAATGGCCATGTGTCAGCAGGATGGCCGCAATCCGCCTGTCTCCGGCCCGTTCCCGGATCCGTTTAGCCTCATCCCCGGGATCGATCACGATGCATTCCTTTTCGTTCTCTTGATACAGAATATAACAGCAGGTCTGTATCAGCCCCACCCTCAGCTGATCTATCCGCACAGTCTTCCCTCCGCCCTCATAATGAATCTATCATAGCCGAAAAAAAGCCTGAAATCAATTCTGAATCTGTGACGAGCTTCTATAGAAAAAAGGGCAGCCCTTTCGAGCTACCTTGTGGACCGGTGGGCTGGTGGGGACGGAGGAGGCCGGCCCTAATTTGTCATTACATGCTCTTCCGGATCAGGCACTCCTTTCCCCGGAAAGCAAATCCGTATTTCAGGATTCGCTCTGCCGGGATCCCCCGGGCCAGCAGATCGGTATCGTATTCCTTTTCTTCAATCTGCTTCAGCGCGTTCTCTGCTGTGTCCTCCAGCGCGTTCTCATCATCCAGCGTATCAAACACCTTGAACTCCATAATCCCGGCAGTCCCCTGCCCATCCTTCGGTTCCATT
>JAEEGL013544867.1_pt1 | contig 11875 bp, 9 predicted proteins | sample 9134231 | NCBI WGS metagenome assembly JAEEGL01 (sample SAMN16246548, study PRJNA631951) | gut metagenome | biome: gut microbiome; feature: rumen; material: fiber-attached | host: Bos | place: Iran: Karaj | collected 2018-10 | reverse complement strand
ACCTCCACCCAGACGATGGCGGTGTCGCTGGTGGAAAACACGGTCTGGTAGTCATCCTCCACCGCGTAGACTACCGGCCGATACGGGAAGCGGCACGGCCGAAGGCCGTAGCCGACGATGGCACAGGCGGCGATCAGCGCCAACAGGAACAGGACCTTTGCCGCAAGATACCATCCTTTGTTCGGTGCGTGGAAAAACAGCAGGCAGAAAACAAGGATCAGCGCGGCGGACACTCCCACGGATCGGAGGAATTTCGGCAGGATGAACTGGATATAATCGTTAGAGCCGTTGGCGATCACGATGCCGATGGCGATGGCGAAAACGACGGAGAACACCAGCGACGCGATATACGGCCATCTCTTTTTGTCGCGTATAAAAATGAAGGACAGGATCGTAAGCAGCAGGATCACGCCCATGAGTATGCAGATCATGAGCGGCAGGTTCATCACAAGAAAGCTGGGGTTGTGATCCGCCCCCAGGAATTTGGAAATGCCCGCCCAGTTGACGCGAAGCGCGATCCAGAACAGTAAAACCGCCAAGCTGCAGAGCACGGCAGTCGCCTGCAGCCAGTATTTCTTTATGAAAGCACGAAAGGTCATTTCCATACGTTCCTCCTTATTCGCCCGGGCCACAAAAAGCGCCGCTCAGACAATTTACCCGGTGATACGAATATAATACCATACCCGGGGCTAAAATCCAACCGGCTCTTTGGCTGAAGGCTTTCGGATTTTCGCTATGACTCAATACTTCTTATAAACAAACAAAGGGGCTGTCGCACTAAGAAAGTGCGGCGGCCCCTGATAGTTACCATAAAAAAGCTGCAAAGCAGCAACTTACCTCAAAGTCATAAGATTTGTGAGTGATCTTGTCAGGCTGTGAACAATAACAATTTAAAAAACGGAAGGCTCCCAATTAAGGGGGCCTCCCGGAAATAAAACATATTTGTTAAAAAGCTCTCAATTATTTCTTCCAAGCATCATACTGGCTCTGGAACTCAGCAAGAACCTTCTGGTAACCTGCCTCGTCAAGAGCTGCCTGATAAGCTGCAAGAGTAGAATCTACATCTGCTTCTGCGATTCCGCCAAGCTCAAGCGGGAATCCGTACTGCTCAAATACGCTCTCGCATGCTGCAAGCTCGCTGTCAACCTTCGATCTGTCGAAACGGAAACCTGCTGCACATGAAGTATTGGCACCACCGTTGAAGCCCTTGTACAGATCAGCCTTGTTGGTAGGCTCGTTGTCAAGAGGAGAAACGATAGTAGCGGAAGCCGACTCCCACATACCATGGTTGTACTTGGTTGAGATAGATGTTACACGATGATCTGAGGTATAAGTAAAGTCCTCACCCTCGATACCGAATGTCCACATATCGGCAAGCTTGCTGTCTGTGTAAAGCAGGCCCATGAAGTCGATACAAGCCTTAGCCTGTGTCTCGTTGCAGTTCTTGGTTACGCAGTAGCATGATCCGAGTGCTGATGTTGAATGTGCCCATCTCTGGGTAATAGGTGTCATTGTAACATCCTGTCCGTAACGTGTATCAGCTTCATCATTTACAGGGATGTCTGTCCACCACGAAACGCCCCAGTTCTTGGACTGTGTTGTGGTATCGGTAACGGTCTTTGTAACTTCATCCTCTGAGATGTAGCCTGCTGCCGACCACTTAGCGATCTGCTTGCAGTACTCTTTGTACTCGGGAGTAGTAATGGTATTAACTACAGAGTTTGTTGCTCTGTCAACAGATACGAAGTTCGATGCTGAATTTGCTGTAAAGAAATCAAACTTATCAATGTAGAATCTGTAGAACATAGCGGTCTTCTGAAGAAGAAGGGGATACTTTAAGCCATCGGCCTTGCAATCTGCAAGAATAGGATCAAGATCAGCAAGCTTCTTGATATTGGAAATATTCCAGTTGTGCTTGTCGATGAGCTCCTGACGGAACATAAGGTCATAACCTTCTACATTGTCCTTGTAAACAGGGATGAAGTAAATTCTTCCGTTATACTTGGAAGCTTCCCACTGTGCTTCGTCCATTGAATTGTAAAGTGTGGTTCCCTTTACAAGATCTGTGATGTCATAAACTGCGTTCTTGGGAACAAGATCATTGGTTCCGATAGTGCCCTCCCACGAAGCGGTCCAAAGAAGATTGATCTCGTTGTTTCCAAGTGCAAGGTTGGCTTTCTCGGTATACTCATTTGATGTGATCTCAGTGATATTAACCTGAACGCCAAGATTCTTTTCCTTAAGATATGCATTGACGGCACTCTCTACTTTTTTAACCTGTGCGGTATCGGGACCACCCTCAAGGTTAAAGTTGGGTCTGTAAACATTGATAGTTACAGAACCGTCTGCGGAAGAACCACCGTTGCTGCTTCCGCCTTCATTCTTGGAACAGCCGGTAAATACGGAAATTACCATAACAACTGTCAAAAGAAGTGCTACTAATTTTTTCATAAAAACCTCCACATATACTTTTATTATATCCTTAAAGCGCTAAAAGCGCGGGATATCAAGTGTTCAGGACGCGATCGTTCATCCCTTTACAGAACCGACCGTCAGACCTTTGATGAAATATTTCTGGAAGAACGGATAAACTACCATGATAGGGCCGATGACCACGATAACCGTTGCCATTGTAGCCGAATACTGCGGGATCGTTCCTCCCATCGCCGCCCTTACGGACGAAGGAACATTATTATTGTTAAGCAGGAACTCAATGCTCTTCTGGATATTTACAAGGAGAAGCTGCAAGGGCTTTTTCGAATTGGTGGAAATATAGATCAGAGCGTTCTGCCAGTCATTCCAATACGCTGTAGCCATCATGAAACCGACAGCTGCAAGCGAAGGCTTCATAAGAGGAAACGTGATCTGGAAGAAAGTCCTGTAATCTCCGGCCCCGTCTATCTTGGCAGCCTCCATAAGCTCCGAAGGAATGCTGTTTGCTATGTAGGTCCTCAGGATTATGACATTCATCGTCGTGACGCATAGCGGCAGGATCAGGAGCCATAAGCTGTCCTTTAAATGATAGTAGCTTGTAAAGATGATATATGCCGAAAGCTGGCCTCCCTGGAACAGCATCGGGATGATCAGGTAGATCGATAAAAATTTTGACAATCTGAAATTGGGTCTGCTCATCGCATAGGCATACATACTCATGACGAGCAGTCCTAAGAGCGTACCGAATACTGTAATAAAGATCGTTATTCCATAAGAGGTGAGCAGCTGTTTGCCGTATCTGAGCACCGAATTCATACCGTTCATCGAAAGATGGTTGCCGGGGAAGAAAGTAAATCCGTGATCATTTATATACATCTCATCCGTAAATGCCGCTATAAATGTCAGCAAAACGGGCAGACCGCAGAACAAAGTATAGATGATAAGGCAAATGAGCAGGATTATCTGTCCAACGCCCTTCTTTTCATTGCGCCCGGAAGAGACCAGATCCAAATCTTTTTTAGCCATTTTGATATCCTCTGTAGTGTTTAGAATAATGAATTCTCAGGTGCTATCTTTCGTACAGCTCCATTTGCGAGCAACATCATCAGAAGTCCGACAACCGACTGGAAGAAGGTTGCTGCCGCGGTAAATCCGAAGTTGGAACTGTGAAGTACCGAGTGCAGTACATACGAGTCAATAACCTGGGTTGTGGAATACAGCGATCCGCTGTCACGGGTTACCTGATAGAAAAGACCCGTATCGGATTTCATGATACCGCCGACCGAAAGAAGAAGCATGACAGTGATCATCGGAATAAGCTCAGGCAGTGTAATATGCCATATCTGCTGCCACTTGTTCGCACCGTCGATCTGGGCTGCCTCATACAGTCCCGTATCGATACCGGAAAGGACCGACATATAAAGTACAGACCCATAACCGACCGAATTCCAGATCTTGACGATCGTTAAGATCACAGGCCAGTAAGATGCGTTGGAATAAAACTTGATCCCGGCGTTAAAAGTGTTGTTCAGGATACCGGTATCGGTACTGATAAATGCGTAAACGATAAACTGAACGGCCGCATAGGAAATGAATACGGGGATGATCATTATCGTCTGCATTACCTTCGAAGCACGCTTAAAAATACACTGATCTATAGCGATCGCAAGTACAATGTTCAGAAATGTTCCGAGCAAAGTGAAAATGAAGTAATACATCAGCGTATTCTTCGTCATCGTAAAGAATATGGTCTTGGAAGCGATCAGAAACTTGAAATTGCTCAGTCCTGCCCACTCGCTTCCGAAAATGCCACCCGAATAGGTGTAATTCTTAAAAGCGACCAGAAGTCCGATCATCGGAACATACATGATAAAGAACATGATCAGAAATGCAGGCAGCGCCATGACTATATGTGCCCTGTTCTTTACCATATTCTCCCAAAAGGATTTCCGGCGGGTCTTACCCGTCATCTGCTCGTAAAGTTCAGAATAATTGTTTTCTTTCTTCTTCAAAGCAATCTCCCCCGAAATTCTTTAATCAAACCGTTTATTGTATTAACTGCCCGCGTTCAGATTCTTGACCGTCTTACCGACGTATACCCTTCCTTCGATCATCAGCTGCTCCTCGATCGTGGTCTTCGGTCTTTCGATCAGGTCTATGAGCTTCTGAGCTGCGGTGATCCCGATCTTCCCGGTATCCTGCCTCAAGGTGGTCAGCTGCGGTTCAAGATGACGTCCTATACGTATTCCGTCATATCCTGCTATCGAAATGTCTTCCGGGATATTCAGTCCCTTTTCCCTTATAGTGTTGATTCCGCCGAAGCATGCGAAATCATCGGGATAGATGATACAGGTGGGAGGTTCCTTAAGTGAAAGAAGCCTCTCCGTTTCGATCGCCGTAATGCGTGTGTCCCTGTACGGCGCCTCCGATATGTATTCATCGGGAACCTTTATGTCAAATTCATCAAGAGTCTTGTAAAACGAAGATAATCTGCTGTCTGTTACCGCAGAAGGAGCTCCGTGGATATAAGCGATCCTTCTGTGACCTTTCGCGACAATGAAAGTGATCAGATCCCTCATTCCCTTGACATTGTCGGAAATCACTGCGGAATGCCCGTAAAACGCATGATCTATCGTAACGATCGGCAGTCCGCTCATCACAAGCTCCGTAACTTCCGGATCGTAGAAATCCGCGCAGGCGATCAATGCCCCGTCAAAGCCTCTGTATCTGCAATGTTCAAGATACGTCATGCCCAGATATGTTTTATTGCTGTTTATAAAAGTGATATCATAGCCGTTCTCTTCAGCCCTCTGTTTGAAGCTGTCAAGAACACTTGCAAAGTAGTCATGTGTCAGTCCGCTCCTTGCTTCATCCACAAACAACACTCCTATGTTGTGAGTTTTGTTTGTCTTCAGAGCTCTTGCGGAAGAATTCGGGAAATATCCCATCCTCTTGGCTGTGTTGCACACGAGTGTCCTGGTTTCTTCACTTACATCGCTCTGTCCGTTCAGTGCCTTGCTGACGGTAGCGGGACTTAAGCTTAATTCTTTTGCAATATCCTTCAGCGATACCATGATCCACTTCCTAATAATTTTCGAAATCGTTTTCGTAAAATCATATTACAGCACATTTTATTTTTTTGCAAGTGTTTTTTTAATTTTTTTGTATATTTTTTACATACTAATAATCAAATTTGAACATAAGATAGTTATTTATGGCTATTTTATGCATTTTTCCGCAATCGATTTCGGACACTGTTTCGAAAAAAATGGGGCTGTCGCACTAAGAAAGTGCGGCGGCCCCTATTTTAATATCGCAGCCATTTACATTATGCATGGCTCTGTCCGGGCAGTCCCTGTCCTGATTGCTGCCGCAACGCCTCGTCAAACTGCCGCTGAATCTGGAACTTTCTATCCCTGCTGATGACCCGGTGCGACTGGTGAGTGCATTTGTGGAGGAAATGGATCTGACTGAGCTGTATGCAACTTATGACAGGATCAGGAAGAACCGGCCGTCACCCCGGCAGATGTTGAAGATCGTTATCTATGCAGCGATGATCCGTATCTATTCAAGCCGTGACATTGAAAGGTCATGCAGGCGCGACATTATTTGAGAAAAAATATGAACCTGATTGGGTCGATACTGAAATGACTACAGAAACCTGGATGATAATGCCGGAGCTTGAAGAATTTCTACCTGCTGATTCCAATATACTGAGGTTTAAGCACCTGTTTGAGATCGATCAAGTGGATTATGATCAGACCTGGTATATGGGATGGATATTTCCGGGATATTCAGATATAAATGAAGAACTGCCGGAAAGGACAACCCTGCAAAGAAAATTGAAAGAGTATCTTCTTGCAGGTAAGAAATTCGGGATCGCAAAAGGACATTTACTCATGGATAGGGCGAATTTGATGGAAACGGTAATTTTGGAGGCAATGGCAATATGGAAAACAACGGATGGGGCGGAAAAGGACGCAGAAGACAGAGTTGCAGACGATAAGAGTTATGGAAGAGCCGGAGGTTATTTCACATACATTTCATAAGGATTACATATTTATTTCAAGGAGCTTCGTTATCATTTACCTGTGCACAGGATCATTCCTGTGAATGGCCATTCAAACTGCATCGTTTGTCTGCAGCAGATCGGTGCAAATACGACAAAAGAAGGAGGCTAAAAAGTGATCAGAAAACATCTTGTCAGAACCGCATGTGCCCTTGCGGCTGCAGTAATAGCCGGAACTACAATTCCTGTACTGGCTCAGGAGGCGGAAGAGACGGTTGAGACTCAGGTTATTACAGAGAATGAGGAAACCGGTGAAACTGTAACAAAAAAGAAAAAACACAGAAAACATAAGGGTTCAAAGATCACCGAAACTGACGAAAACGGTAATGTGATCGAGAAGAAGGAAAAGAAAGATAAGAAAACCGAAACTGCGGAAGATGGTACGGTGATCGAGAAGAAAACAAAGAAAGAAAAGAAAACCGAAACAGCTGAAGACAGTACGGTAACTGAGAAAAAGGAGAGAAAACATAAAACAAAAAAATCTGACAGTACAGTAGATGTTGTAACACCTGATACTACTGAAGGTACCTGATTTACGGATATCCGGAAGACCAGTCGGAAAATGAGAGCGGCGGAAGAGAGTTAGAAACTCTGATCCGCCGTTTCTTAACTTTGATTTAAGGTAACTATTCAGACCTCACGTTCATTCGCAAAAAATGATAATAAAACTTATAAGGAAATCATTTTTTGCTCATGAAGAGGGGTGGTTCTGGATAGTTACGATTTAAGCTCAATATAAAACGTGCAGCCCTCGCCCTGACCTGATCTTGCATAACATTTACCGTCATGCATTCCGACGATCTGCCTGACTATTGCAAGACCAAGGCCGGATACACCTTTCCCTTTCCGCTGTCTGGAGGTATAGTACCTTTCCCATATATGCTCGATCTCTTCGGCAGGAATGCCTGCGCCGTAATCACGGACTTCTATGATAACCTTACCGTCAGCTTTTTTCAAGGATACGCGGATTTTTTTCCCATCACCTGTATGCCTTACTGCATTATCCATAAGGTTGTAAAGAGCCCGTTCGATAAGGTTCTGATCTCCGGTGGTAATAATCCCTGGTTCAATATCTTTTTCTATGATTACTTTATCCGGGCTTGACAGCTTTTCAAATCTGTCTGCGGTACTTTTTACAAGTTCACTTAAATTAAAATCTTCGAAATCCCTGTGCAGAGTATCGGACTGTAGCTCGGAATACTCAAGGATCTCATTTACAAGCGCGTTCAGGCGGTCAGCTTCCTTGATCACTACTTGTATGTCATCCTTCATCGCTTCACTGTCTTCCCATGAAATATCGCGGATCATTTCTGCGTATCCTTTTATCATTGTCAAAGGCGTGCGAAGATCATGAGAGACATTTGACAGGAGCTGCATCTGGAAATCCCTTGAAATGTTCAGCTTGTCGTTCGTCTGATCCAAAGTATCGTTCAATGCGTCAAGCTCTGAACAGAAACCCTTTTCATATTCGGGAGAATAGTCCTTTTCACCGAGCTTTTCAGCTTTTCGGCAGAGGGTATCCACCGGCTTTGAAAACTTCTTTGCGAGGAACCAGGATAGAACAAAACCTGCAGCCAGTGACAATACCGTTACCAGTGCGAGAATCTTCTGAAGAATGCTTACAGAAGCTCCTACAGCGTTCATTGGCGTACTTATATAAAGAATAGATTGGCTTTCCTCACCGTGGAAGTTTATATATGTGCCATATACATAATAATCGTCGTTGGTTCGTTCTACATACTCTCCTGTGCTTTCTTCAAGCATTTCAAGAACATCATCGAAATCATCGGGCAAAGACCTGTAATCAGTTTTTTCTGAGTTTTTTCCATCCGGTTTGGACGGTTTCTTTTCGGGCTGATCGGAAGCGGAATCCATTTGATCTTCGGACTGGTCGGAAGATAAATCTTTTTGATCTGATACCGTGTGCTCCTGCGGGTGGCTCGTCATTTCATTTTCAAACTGACTCTCCCCGGAACGGCTCTTGGTATGCTTACTCTTGAATTCATCGGAGCTGTAGATTATATCACCGTTTTCATCCGCAACCACGACAAGTATGGAGTTTTTCCGCGCAATGGTATCGATCTTTTTTTCTATGTCGGGTTTCGTACTGTTAGTAATTATGTCTTCGGCGGCTTCCCTGGTATCGGAAATAAGCATCCTGTTGTAAAAGCCCTGCAGAAATACTGTCTGCAAAAGCCAGAGAACGATAAAGATAAAAGCGGTGAACAGCGCAAAATATATCCATAACTTTGTTTTGAAATTTTTTGTTTTAGTCTTCAAATTTATACCCCGTTCCCCGGATAGTCTGTATCCGTTCCCTGCATTTACCGAGCTTACTGCGCAGCAGCTTCATCTGTGAATCAACGATCCTGTCTTCGCCGAAATAGTCATATCCCCATACATCATTCAGTATCTGGTCTCTGGTAAGTACTATGCCTTTGTTTTTCATCAGATATACAAGAATGGAGTATTCTTTGGAGGTGAGCTCGGTCTTCTCATCGTCAACCCACACATTGTGCCCGAGCAGGTCAACTTTGATACCACCGGATTCGAGAAAACGATCCGAATCTTCTGCCTGTTTGTTTTGACCGGTACTGATGGGGTGCCTTTTGATCACGACATTGACTCTTGCCATAAGCTCTTTGGGAGAGAATGGTTTGGTCACATAATCATCAACGCCCACCTCGAATCCGAACAGTTTGTCAAATTCCGTTCCTTTTGCCGACAGCATGATAACAGGGATGTCTTTTTGCGAACGGATTTTCTTGACGGCTGAGAATCCGTCGACATCGGGCATCATGACATCCATTATTATACAGTCATAATCTTTGGCAATACATGCCTCGATCGCCTCGCCGCCGTCTGAGGCCGTTTCGACTTCGTATCCCTCTCTTTTGGCATATCTTTCAATAAGGCTGACGATATCGGCTTCGTCATCCACGATAAGTATCCTGCTCATAATCGGACCCTCCCATACATTGCGAACGAATTGAAATCGTTTACCATAAACAACAAAAATCCGTATAAGCTGATTATACACCCGGACATCTGAGTTATCAAAGTGTAAAATCAGCTTATAATGGATTATTTTGATCTATGTTTTTTTGCTTATGGTGTTTTATTTGACTTTTATTTTTATAGTCTTTTTAGTGACGGACCCGTCGGAGGAGGTGACTTTTATCCTCACCTTGTATGTTCCGGCAGGAGTGCCTTTCTTTACGGTGACCTTTCCCTTAGAAGATACTGTAATATAGTCGGACGAGCTGCCATAGTATTTTACTGCCGATACGGTTTCACCGTTTGAATCCTTGATCACGGAGTAGGACTTTTTTGTTGTTTCAAGCGTCGCTGCCTTAAATGTCTTGGTAACATTATTAAATGTTATTTCTGAAGATGTTGAAGCGGTAACCGTACCTGATTTAAATCCGCTCAGGGGATTTTCGCTTGTATAGGCTGTATCACCTACATAAAGCGTATATCCGTTATAGTCAATGGTGCCGGTTCCGGATATGGAGCTTACATATGAATCAGCGGTGAGCTTCCATGCAGAGCTTTCATCTATGCTTACATCAACAGTACCTTTATCGGATTCGGTAGTGTTTATACTGCCTTCGAAGACTGAATTATTGGTAAGATTGAGAGTGAGCTTCGAATTGTTATCATCCTTTACAGCAGAATTGCTTACTATGATGCTTCCGGTCAGTTTCTGCGAGTCTGCATTAAGTGTTGCGATATTGTCAGCACCGCTCCAGCCGTCATTTGTGACTGTAAGAAGGGTATTATCGGAATCCTTATTTATTATTTCAACGCATTTTAAGTTGATCACGGCATTCGTATTGGTAACATGGAATACTTCGCCGTTCAGGCTTGTTAAGGTACCGCCGTTCATCGTAAATACGGATGTACCGCTGTCGGCGTCGCCTGACATTGACTGATACAGGAAGATCGTATCATAATGAGTGGCATTTCCGTTGGTCTTGGTGTTGTTTGCGGTAAGATTAACATTTTCAAGCGTAACCGTATTTTTGCCCTCAATTACGACACCTTCGGAAAGGTTCGATATCAGATTGGCATTTTTAACGGTTATGTCCGCTGTAGAATAAACTGCGGGCGAGCCGAGACCGTTCGTAGTATAGGTTCCGCCGTCAACCGTTACCGTTCCCCCACCGCGGTCTGTTCTGATGGCTGCTGATGATTGTCCGGACGTTGTGATCGTAAGGTTGGTTGCGTAAGTGGTTCCTCCGCCTGTAGTCATTATTCCGCCGCTTCCGTTACCTTCCGTTGTGATAGTGGAGTCGGAAATATATACGGTGGTTCCGTCGCCCGACGCATCGTTTTTACCTCCGTTACCACCATATGAGAATACGCCGTTGGCTCCGTTGGCATTTGAGTAAGTATCCGCGTTACTGATGTAAAGAACAGCACCGTCTTTTGCCAGAACAGCTGCATTCTGACCATAGAAGTTACAATTATCGCCACCTTCGGAGGAGCCTGTTTTGCTGATATTAATGCTGTCTTCGGTAACAGTGCTTCCGCTTACGATAAGGGCAGATACGTCTGCAGTATCGGAAGATATGCTTTTTCCGGTCTCCGTGGTATCGGAGGTAATGATTTCCGATGCATCATATGTTACGGAAGAAGAGCTTCCTCCCGGACCGGGTTGTCCGCCTTTGCCACCGGGCATTTTATCGGGTGGGTTACCTTCAGGCGGATCACCGGGCATCCCGTCGGGCGGATTGCCTTCCGGGGGATTGCCGTCGGGCGGGTTACCGGGCATGCCGTCGGACGGATTGTTTTCGGGAAGATCGCCGGGGATAACATCAGCGGAATCTCCGAGACTATTGTTGGCTGTGTCTGCTGAATTCCCGGATGCATAAATTGCATTATTGTCTGATATACTGTTTGACAGCTCGGAAGCTTCTTCAGTCTGTGTAATACTGTATTCGGAAGCTGACGATTGCAGGGCGTTCTTCGCAAGTATTCCTGCTGAAGGTATTGCGATTGAAAATGCGGTTATGATCCCTAATGTTTTAATGATTGTAGATTTCTTCATAAAAAACTACCTCCGTTTCTTTTGAGGTGATAATAAAACCATATTATGGAATACGTTTGCATGTAATGTGGAATGTCTGTGAAATAATACTTCGATGATTCCGGGTAAATTCTTATCTATCGCAGATGATGTGTTGAAAACATGCATTAAGCTCAGGGGAACCCATAATTTTAAAAAGACGGTAAATGAGGTTGTACAGGATGTAAGGGAAATTAGTTTTTCTTGATGAATTTCCGTGGTTCGCAACAAAAAGGTCCGATTTTTTGGTCGCGTTTGAAGATTTTCGGAATCGCAGGGGAACCATAGATGGAGATATTCTT
>JAEEGL012173126.1_pt1 | contig 11875 bp, 6 predicted proteins | sample 9134231 | NCBI WGS metagenome assembly JAEEGL01 (sample SAMN16246548, study PRJNA631951) | gut metagenome | biome: gut microbiome; feature: rumen; material: fiber-attached | host: Bos | place: Iran: Karaj | collected 2018-10 | reverse complement strand
TTTAATCTTTTCTTGAAAAAGGAATTTGATAAACAAGGAATAGAAATACCATTCCCTCAAAGATGTGTATATATCAAGAAAGATGAATAGCATTTTTTTTGAAGGTTTTTCGTAATAAGGAAACATGAACGAAAAACCCGAGTTTCATAGACTGTGATGATAAGAATATGGCTTGCGGGGGTCAGCGAGCCGTATTCTTATCAAACTGCTTTTGTCAAAGTTAAAAAACCAACAAACTGAAAAGAAAGCAAAAATATTATTTTTGAGGTTTTAGCGAGAGCGGAGCGGAAGCGTTTCCGAAAAAAGAATATTTTTGACTTTATCTTAGTGATTTTTACATTCATTTTTCAATATTCCTCTAAGAACATTATCTACACCTTCAGAACTTGTCTTAATATCTTGAAGCTGTTCAAGTATAAACTTTTCCAGAACAAGCCGTTTTTTTTTTAGGTTCATTATATACAAGATTTCGTAGTATATAATAAATTCTTTGCACAGTATTGTTGATATAGCAATTTTCTTCCTCTATCATTTCTAATCGTTCTTTTAATTTCATATTTCTAAAATCTTTATTCCTTATTTACACTATTTATTTCATATATGGATTAAATATTAGCATTATCATCTATATTTGTCAAGATTATCTGAAATATCATATAATTATGTCAAATAAGGATTATTTATGAGTTCAAACGAAGAAGTAAGATTGCTGATTGTAAAAGAGGGGCTGACTGTAAAAAAGTTAGCGGGAATGCTTGTGGAAAAAACAGGCAGACACTATACCGCAGGAAGTTTACAAAGTAAAATTACCGCAAGTTCTTTAAGATATGATGAAATGGAAGATATAGCAGAGCTGTTGGGCTATGAAATCAAAATAGAAAGAAAAAAATAGCATGTTTTGACAGACATCTGCTTTTATTTTTTGCGCAATTATAATACAACCTGTACAAACATTGAATTATGTTAAAATTTCACTTTACAATCGTAATATTGTGTAAAATATTAGTGTTCTTCTGGTAAAATTATAAAATAGGTTAGTATCATATTTGGGGAAGAAATTCGATGTCAGACATGGATAATTTAGAGAGTATTCAAGAAAGTTTTAACTATATTTCAGAAGCACTTGACTCTATGAGAGCTCAAAATGTTGTAAATTCAGGCAATACAGACAGATTAATGACTGAAATAAGCAACAATTTGGAAAAAATAGCAAATGACGATACAGCTGAACTTATAAAAATATTTTTGGTTGAACTGAAAAAGGGCATTGATGACAGACATAATTTTGTTTCCGAAAAATTCTCTCAAATGGAAAAATCTTTCGATAATATTATCGAAAGAACTAACAAGCAATTGACAGGAAGTGAAATAAAAGAACTTTTTGAAATTATTGCAACTAATTTGACGGGTGTTACAAAGAATTTTGATTCTCAGAGAGATTTGATAGATGATTTGGGAATAAAAATTGAAACTTTGCAAAAAGACGAATCTAAAAAAGATGAAATTTTGCGTAATATTTCGGTAGTAAAGCTTGATTTAGAAAAAGTTAATAACGGTTTTCAATCAACAATAATAAGCTTAAACGATAATTTTGATAAAGTTAATGAAACGTTAAAAACTCTTGATTCAAAGGATGCATTTGCCGGCTTGAAAAAAGATATTGAAAATATTTTTATGTCATCGAATGCAATTCTTTCTACAATGCAGGTGGTTGACCACAAAAACAGAGAGCTTGAAGAAACCATAAATACTTTTGTTACGAAAGAAGATTTTAATGTAGAAAGAGAACAAGTCGCTCAATTAATTACACAAAATATTCAACTTAAAGAATATATTGAAAAACTTCCCGTACAAAAAAATCTTGAAGATTTAACAAGCAAAATTGATACAAGTATCGGTATTATCAATGCCTTGAAAAATATGCTGACAGAAACAGGTAAGCAAAATCAACAAATGCTTATCGCACAACTAGACAGCTTGGAAACAAAAATTTTAAATATTTCTTCTGAAGAAGAATTTATCGGATTCAGAAAAGAGCTTTCGGAATTTGCAAAGGAAGTAATGGATAGTACAAATCTGATTCGTGCGGATTTAGCAGACACAAATCAGGGATTGAAAAGTTTGTATGACTTTTTGAATTCAATGGATATTAAAAATTCGTTCCTAAATTTTTCTGAAATAACAAAATCAACGGAAGCCTCTTTAAAATCGACTTTAAGCAGTCATACTGCCGCATTGACTTCCGAAATAAACAAGAATCAAGATGCAAATAAGAATGTAGTTCTTGAAAGCATTACAAGAACGAAAGAAAATATTGAAAAGGCAAAAACTGATATAAACAATGCTTCTCAAGATAATACTTCTAAGATTATGGAAAGTATAAGGCTTGCCGACGAAAATATAAATTCAGTAAAATCAGCATTGCAAACAACAAATGAAGATAATTTATCGGCAATAGATGAAAAACTGGTCAAAGTAAAAGAAGAAATTGCAAATTCGGGACATTATGTAATTCAAAATTCTCAAAAAGGGCTCGAAACATTATTGACAGATATTGACAAGTTATTTACGGAAATAACAGCCGTAAAACAAAATATGTCCGATAATGCAATATCAAGCTCTCAAGATTCTGCAAACAGTTTAAAAACAATGGAGGAACGTTTGCAGGAAACAAAAGAGGAATTAAATCAAACAACAAAAGACAGTTTGGACAGTATGCTTGCTGTTGTGCAGGATTTTTCTCAAGCAATTTTAAAAACGAAAGAGTCAATTGAAACGGGCTATGGTACAAATACTCAAGAAATAAAAGAAATAATGGGTGGATTGTCTTTGAAGTTAAATTCACTTCAAGATGTGTTGACAAAAGGTTATGAAGTAAATTTTGCGGATGTAAGAAATTCTGTAGAAGAATTAAATAATTTACTTCAAACGACAAAAGCCATGATGGAAAAAAGTACAACTTTCGGTTTTTCGGGCCTAAGTGTAAATATTGAAGAGTTGTCAAATAAACTTTCCGTAACACAAGAAGATTTAGATAAGAAATCACAAACAAATTTAGAAAAAATCGAAGCATTATTTGGTGATTTGAAAAGTGATTTAGAGCTTTCAAAAAATTTCCTTAAAGATTCAGATCGCTCAAACTACGATGTTTTGGCTGCAAGTGTTGCAGATATCGGCAGAAGACTTGATGAAGCAAGAGATAACATAAATAATTATTTAAGAAATGAAATTTCCTCAGTTCACAGTTCTGTAATTTCTTTGCCTGAAATTATAAAGAAAAATCATCTTGAATTAGCGGCAAATAACACAAAATTAATAGAGGACGGTTCTCAAAGTTTAAAAGAAATAACAGAAAAATTAGAAGGTCTTGCGCTTGCATTTGCAACGAAAGATAATCCGTTTAAGGAGGATGTATTTTTCAATTTTTCAGAATTAAAAACGAAAATAGATACAATAAAAGAAAATTTCAATAAAGCAACGTTTGAACTTGATGATAGCTTAAGTAACCAAGTAAATTCAACTCTTCATACAGTAGAAGCTCTTGTAAATCAGTATACCGAAAAATATAATACAGCTTTTGGCGAGCTGAGGGCAAGCATACAGGATTATTTTTTATCCGTAAACAAAATATATACGGAAAGTGATGAAAAACTGAATAATTCACTTTCTGAAACGTATGAAATAAAAGCAGAAATTGAGGGATTAAAGGATAGGCTTTCCGAAATAAAAGAAGATTCAAAAATATATGAAGTTGCTGCAGAGTTACACAGAAGATTTGATGCGGTATTACACAATATTTCCGAATTTGAGCAAAATTTTTCATCAAGTAACGGTGAAATAGCAAACAATTTTACCGATGCACTGGAAGCAAAATTTAACGCGATTATTGCAGAAGTAAATTCGGCAAAAAGTATAGCTAATTCTGATATAAGAGATGTTTTATTGAATATCGGAGAAAAGACTGAAGAATTAAAAGGGCAAATAAATCTTACAATTACGGATGTCATGAATGCGATTTCCGCAAGGTCAACCGAAATAGCATCAATTCTTATTGCTGCAAGCGAAAATATTCAAAAAGTTTCAGAAACAGATTTTAACGTAGAGTTTGCCGAATTAAAAAACAGAGCAGATAACCTTTTAAACAGAGTATCAGAGTCAATTGAAAAAGAAGTAAAAAAAGGAAATTATGAACAATTAGAACAGATAAATTCTGAATTTTCATCAATTTCTGAAACATTAAGTATAATACTGTCGAAAGTATCTTCCGATAATACAAAAGAAATAATCGAACTCCGTTCTATTTTGACAGAAAGAGTAGATAACATTTCTTCAATAAATAACATTTTAGGTGCATTACTTGAACAAATGAACGTTATCTCAATCCGTTTTGACGGAATAAGCGAAAGCATAACAAGTTCAAAAAATGAATTACTTCAAAATATAGGTGAAAAGACAGAATATTTATCATCACGTATAGAAGAAACGAATACTCAAACAGAAAATTCTAAAAATGAAATATTAGGCAAAATTCAAGAGCGTTCAAACATAGTTTCATCAAATTTTGAACATGTACACGAAAATATAGCAGGCTCAAAAAATGAATTACTTCAAAATATAGGTGAAAAGACAGAATATTTATCATCACGTATAGAAGAAGCAAATACTCAAACAGAAAATTCTAAAAATGAAATAGTAGAAAAAATTCAAGAGCGCTCAAGTATAGTTTCGTCAAATTTTGAGCATGTACATGAAAATATAGACAGTACACGAAATAATATAATAGAAAAGCTTGATTTAGTTGAAAATTCGCTGATAAACAGTAATGAAGAAACAAAAAATGCCATAAGTGAAAAAGCTGCTGAAATTCAAAATCAATCAACTATGACTTTGCTCGGCAGAATAAATGAAACCTCCGAGGATATAAAATCATTGAATTCTCAAATGATTTATCAATATAAACATGAAACAAAAGAAGCAATAGACGATTTAAGGGAAGAACTCTTATCACGTCCCGTAGATTTTCAGCCGATGGTTGATTCTATACAAAATTCAGCTCAGGAAACATTGCTGGATGCAAAATATGAATTGTTGAGCAAAGCGGAAAGCAATGGCAGTGCAATAGTAAACAGTATTTCTGAAGCTAAAGATATATTGAATGAAAAAATATCAGCAACAGAAAATAATATATTAAATATAAACGAACAAACAAAAGAAGTTCTGTCAGAACAGATAAATTCCGTAAATGTTGAGTTAAAAGATATTTTATCTTCAAGAATAGAAGAAGCAAAAGAAGATACACAAAGAATACTTGCAAATAAAATTCTCGAATCTCAAGAGGATTCAAAAAATAACATAATAAGCGGAATAGCAGAATTTAACGACAGAAATAATACTGCAATATTATTCGGTATAAAAGAAAATTTGGCTCAGATTTTGCAAAGTTTAAGTGCAGAATATAAAGAGATAGCTTCTGAAAACAGAGCGGAAATGGTATACAAAATATCAGGTATATCGGATAATATAGAGCAAATGTTATCTCAAGCAAAATCAAATTTTGACAGTATAACTTCAAAACAAGATGAAAAAGGTGAAATTCTTCAAAATATAGCAGCAAATCAGTCTGAAAACGGAAATCTTCTTGGACAAATAGCCGCAAACCAACAGGAAAATAAAAATATTATTCTTGATGAATCACGACAAATTCAAGAAGTAATAAAACTTATAATTTCGGATAATTTAACGGAAGAACAAGCAAAATATAGAGATTTTATACTGAATGAGGTTTCAAAACTTCAAGGTGAATCGAAAGAAGAAATCATTCAAGCCGTAATAAATAAAGACGAAGAAATTACAAATATAATATTAAAAGAAATAAGACAAATACAAGACAGTATTGCACAAGGAATTATCGAAAATCTTTCTATAAGTAAAGATACCGACAGATATAAAATGATAGAGGATTTGAGAAAAATTCAAGAAGAATCTCGTGAACAAGCTCTGGAAAAATTTAATGAAATAAACGATGAAACAAAAAGCATTATAGTAAATGAATTTGCAGAAGGGCTATCTCAAATAAAAGACAGTATAGAAAAACTTTTATCCGAAAATGCTAAATTTGAAAACCAAGATGCTTTAGGTTATCAACAATTAGAGGAGTTAAAATCACTTGCAGAAGCTCTTTCTGATTCTTTGTCAGAAAAGATATCCGAAGCGAACGATATAAATAAAGCCGAATTAAACGATACTATAGACAATCTTAAATCAAATATATTTGAAAAAGTAGAAGAAAGCGTAAGCGATTTAAGAAATGTCATGGAGGTTTTGTCAGATAGTACGGAAATGCAGGATTCTTTAGAAGATATAAAAATATCCGTATTAAACAAAGTTTCTGATATATCTGCAGATATCTTAAAATCTGTTTCCGAAATCAGTGTTCAAGATGAATTAAGAGAATTTGTGTCAGATATTGAACTTACCATAGGAAATGTTTTCGGACAGACAAAAGAAGAAATTCTTGAGGTATTAAACGAATTAAAACCGGAAGAAGATGAAAAAGACAGATTTATATCTCTTGAAAATAATATAGAATCTTTAAAATCAGGAATACTTCTTGAATTATCAGAAAAATTTGAGGAATTTGGTATTGACCTTGCAACTCAAACAAGAGGTATTTCCGATGTAACGGATGAAATTTCAAAATCGGCAGAGGATATAAAACTTGCGCTAAAAGATATCAGTGCAGAAACAAAAGAAGAATTTAATGCCGCATTAGAAGATTTAAAAGAAAAAGTTTCAGAAAGCATAGATTATGTAAAAAGTCTTGATTTTACCGAAAAATTTGAACAACTTGCGGAAGTATCGGCAGATATAATAAAAAGTGAAATGACAGAGCTTTCGGATAAGCTTGATATAATTACTCTAAAACACGAACAGGCTGAAAATGACCGAAATGAATTAAAAGATAATATTGAAACTTTAGTAAACGTATCTAACAACGCAAGCACAGACAGAACAGAAATTAAAAATGACATAATTTCTATTGAAGAGAAATTGGAAGATTTAATTACACTTTCAAATCTTCCGGTAGAGCTTCAGCAGGATGTAACGGACGATATATCTTTGATAGGTGAAGATATAAAAACCGTAATAGAAAAACTTGAAAATTCGTTTGAACTTAATGACAACTTAAAAGAACAAATAAGTCTATTAAATCAAAAAATGGATTTGCTGGTTGTAAATTCGGAAGATGAAACCGAAGAAAAAATAGACGGAATTTCTTTGGAAATAAGCGGAATAGATAAAAAACTGGATATACTTGTAGACAAATCAAAAGAAGAAATTACGATAGATACTTCGGATATAAAAGCAGAAATTTCTGCAGTAAGCGAAAAAATAGACTTGTTGATGACAGAAGCCGACAGTGACAGCGAAGAAAAAATAAATGAAATTTCAGCTGAGGTATCATCAATCAATTCAAAATTGGATTTATTGGCGGCAAGTCAGGATGATTCCACAGAAGAAAAAATAAATGAAATTTCAGATGAAGTAGTTTCAATCGGCTCGAAACTGGATTTATTGGCGGCAAGTCAAGATAGTTCTGCGGAAGAAAAAATAAATGAAATTTCGGATGAAGTGTCATCAATCAATTCAAAATTGGATATACTGGCGGTAAGTCAGGATGACTCCACGGAAGAAAAAATCGACGGTATTTCTGTTGAAATTTCAGGCATAAAAGAAAAAATAAAACTGCTTTTAGATAAATCAGATGAAGAAATTACGATAGATACATCAAATATTCAAGCAGGTATTTCCGAAATAAACGGAAAAATAGAAGATATACTTTCCGATATAAATAAATCGTCATCTCAAAGCAATAATGACAAAATAGAAGAAGAATTAGAAGCAATAAGTCAAAAACTTGATTTGATAATGCTTAGCGAGGATGACGATACAGAAGCTATAGAACCTGAAGAAATAATAAAAATATTGAGTGAAAAAATTGATGCTATTCAAATTCCTCAACCTGTTGAAAATACTCCGTCAGTTGATATAACCGAGCAGGTAAACGAGATAAAAGAGATAGTATCTTCTCAAAAATCTTTTGTAGAAGCGTTGAAAGATTTGGCTTCCAAGAGTACAAACAATAATTCGGATATAGATTTTTCCCAAATAGAAAATATAATAAACGAAAAATTAGAAGCTTTTGAACAAAAAATAGGAGAAATAGAGGTTTCAAGCACAGCCTCAGAAAATTCCGGCAATGAAGTAAAATATGTTGCAAATGATTCTAATATAAAAGAAGAACTTGATAATTTTAAATCAGAGTTATTAGAGGCAGTAATTACAATTTTTGACCAAATTTCTTTTATTGAAGAAGCAGAGGATATAAAAGATTTTGTAGATGAGCGACTGGAAGAAATAAGAGTTCAAATAAATAAAATTTCTAAAAATAACGAAATAGCAAGAGCAACAAGCTCTGATGGAAGTGTTAATGTAGAAGCGGTGTTGTCAAAAGTAGATGACAGCTATGCAGATATAAGAGAAGAAATTTCAAATTTAAGAGAACACTTGTTGACTGTTCAAAATTCTTCGCAGGAGGAAGATTCTGATTATACTTTACAGGATGTAGAATCCGATATTGCAAAAATAAGAGTTATACTAAAAGAAATTTCCGAAAAAAACAATAATGCAAATGTTCAAGAAAATAATAGTGCAAATTTAGATTTAACAAAAATCACTGAGGATTTGACAAGCATTAGCTCAAGAACGAATAAAATATTATTAAATTCTGATGAATCTTATACTGCACTAAAAGATAATTTAGAAGATTTACACGCTGTAGTAGAAAAATTTGAACGCAGAGTAAAAACTTTAGATACGCAAGAACCTATAAGCAGAGTGGAAAACAAATTGAATAAGATTTCAAATATGGTGGCAATGAATGTTCAGTCGGATAAAATATTTAATCAAACATTTATGTATTTAGCAGAATGGATTGATAAAGCCGACGAAAGATTGAATGATTTAGAGCAGAAAGTTTCAGATATACGCTATGTAAAACAAAATATGATAAAAAAATCTGATTTAGAGGCAATGTTTGAAAAATTTGTTAAGAAAATAGATAAACAACAAGACAAAATAAAATCTTTGGAAGATAAAATAAAAGAATTGTCTAAGAAAGAATCAATAGTAAAACCTACAGCAACAAACATAAAGACAATAGTAAAAGAAGTGTTGAGCAAAGTAGATTCTTCACAAATGAAACCTGATGCCAAATTGGTTAAAAAGGTAGATGGAATAGACAGACAACTTATTAGTTTAGGAAAGAGTATAGAAAAAATAACCTCTTATGTTGACGACTAAAATAATAAACAAGCTAAAATCCGTTGTTTCTGATAAGAATGTATTATTGGAAGTAGAGGAACGCTTTGTTTATTCTCAAGATGCAACAAATATGCAAAATGTTCCTTGTTTAGCTGATGCCGTGGTCTTTGTTGAAAACGAAACGCAGATTCAGAAAATTTTAAAACTTGCAAATGAAAATAAAATTCCCGTTATAGCAAGAGGTGCAGGCACAAATCTTGTAGGAGCTTGTATCCCATTGTGCGGCGGTATTATTTTAAATTTTTCAAAAATGAATAAAATATTGGAAATAAATCCCTCTAATATGACTGCAAAAGTTCAGGCAGGAGTTGTTGTAGGTAAATTGGCAGAAGAAGCTTCAAAATACGGTTTGTTTTACCCGCCTGACCCCTCAAATCTGAAAGTTTCAACAATAGGCGGAAGTATTGCATTAAATTCGGGCGGTGCAAAAACATTTAAATACGGTTCAACAAAAGATTATGTAATTAGTTTAAAAATTGTTACTGCTAATGGTGAAATAATGAATATTGGTTCAAATACCGCAAAAAATTCAACAGGATATCAAATGCCGCAACTGTTTATAGGCTCTGAGGGAACTTTGGGAATAATAGTTGAAGCCGTTTTGAAGCTCATACCAAAACCTGAAAGTTCAAAAGTAATGCTTGCATATTTTGATTCGATTTCAAAAGCGGCATGTGCGGTAAATAAAATAATTGAAGAAAAATTATATCCTGCAACTCTTGATATAATGGATAAAACGACATTAAAAACGATAGATGATTTTTGTCCTACAGGACTAAAGTATAATTACGAAGCCGCATTACTTATAGAAGTTGACGGTTATGAATGTTCTCTTGACTGGCAGCAGCATAAAATATCGAGTATTCTTCAAAATTTAGAAGTAAAAGATATTGTAATTTCAAATTCTCAAGAAGAAGCCGAAAAAATATGGACAGCAAGGCGTTCTGCTTTTGGTGCTTGTGCAAAATTAGCTCCAAACGTAGAAACAGGTGATATTGTTGTTCCCAGAGAAAAAATCCCTCAACTTGTCGATGAAATCAGAGAAATTTGTAATAAAAATAATCTTATGGTTTGCATATTAGGGCATATAGGTGACGGAAACATACATCCCCATATACCGCTTGATTTAAATAATGAGGATGATGTAAAAAACTATGAAAAAGCAAAAGATGAAATTCATAAGCTTGCGCTAAATTTGGGCGGGACTTTATCGGGCGAACATGGTATCGGCTGTGAAAAATCAAAATATATGAAATTTGCAGAAGATAGTATAGCATTGAATTATATGAAACAAATTAAGAATGTCTTTGACCCACGAAATATTCTTAATCCTAAGAAAATATTTTAAAAGAAAGGAAAAACAATGGATTATATAGTTATTTATTGTACAGTTCCGAATAAAAAAGAAGGACGCGATATCGCAAAAGTATTAATAAAAAAGAAATTTGCAGCTTGTGTAAATATTATTGATAAATTAGATTCCATATTTTCTTGGAACGGAAAAATGATGGAAGAACGCGAAGCTATGATGATAATAAAAACAAAAAAAGACTTATTTGAAAGGGTAAGTCATGTAATTCAAGAGATGCATTCCTATAATGTTCCTGAAGTTATAGCATTGCCTATCGTGAATGCTGATGAAACATATTTAAAATGGATTGCACATGAAACATTAGGATAATGAAAAAGCAACTGGCAGAATATTTTGAAAAACTCGGTATAACTGTTCACATGCATACAAAAGCTCGCGGACATCAAGGATTTTTTCTCGAAAACAGAATAGATATTTCAAAAAATATACCTGAAAGCAGAATTATTCCGACACTTTTACATGAATTTGCTCATTTCATACACAAAAAAGTAGAACCTGATATGCAAAAAACGGGAGGTTCTATTGAGAATATATTTAAAACAACTGATGCCGAACTTTTTAAAAACGAACTTTTGGCAGTAACACATTTTGTTGATAAGCATTCTTTGAACGAAAATTTACATATACATAGAGAATTATTAAAAAAAGATATAAAAAAACTTGAAAATGAAATAAAAAAAGATTATCCGAAATTTTTACGTTCAAAAAAATTTAGAGAATTTGACAGATATATAAAGCGCTCAAAAGCGAAATATTTATTAAAATATGATAGAGTAAAATACATTTCTCCTTTTTTACGTCACGTGGAATATTTTTCTATAGAAAATTTAGATAAAGATTTTCCTGATATGCCGAAAGCTTTTTCCTGTTACATAAAATTAAAATCTTTAATGCGAAAACAAGCGAGAATTTCATCAAAATTAAATCGTGTAAATAAATATTATGAAAGACCTACGGAACTTTTTGCAAGATTTGTTGAAGGTTTATATCAGGATATGGATAAGATTAAAGAAATAGCACCGCATGTTTATAAGAGATTTTTTGAGCTGCTAAAAGAGGGGTATTATTTTGAGTTGAAAAATGTTTTTGAAATGTTACAAAAAATATAAAAAATAGCAA
>JAEEGL011585133.1_pt1 | contig 11875 bp, 8 predicted proteins | sample 9134231 | NCBI WGS metagenome assembly JAEEGL01 (sample SAMN16246548, study PRJNA631951) | gut metagenome | biome: gut microbiome; feature: rumen; material: fiber-attached | host: Bos | place: Iran: Karaj | collected 2018-10 | reverse complement strand
TATTGCAGAAGAAATGCCTGGCGTTCATGTAAAAGGAAAAACAGATCCTATTAAGATGTACGCTGTTGTAAATGCAAAGGGTGTAAAAGGACCTCAGGATATTCACAAGCTTCGTGAATTCTTAGGTTGGGATGAACCGGAACTCGAAAAGGTAAATACTGATGAAGAAGAAAAGAAGTACAAGATTGGTAAATAAACGCAGACGTCGTCGTCACATAGTTACCGATCTTCTGACAGTTTTGATTTGTCTCGCCGGAATTGCAGTTTCATTATACTGCTTCCAGAATCTTATTTATAAGTCTCTGGCAAATGATACTGATACTCCTGTTGGTACAATTACCTTTAAGAAAAAATCTCCGAGACGAAGACTTCAGCATGAAAATGTATGGGAATATCTTAAGCTTCAGAGTACAATTTACAAGGGAGATTATATTCTCACTGAAGATTTGTCAGAAGCCCAGATTATTTTTAAGGATGAAAACTATACTGTAAATGAACAGGAAGGAAATATTTCCAGAGTTGTTTACAATGAACAGGAGCTTGAACAGATAAAGACAGGCTTTGCCGAAATTTATTCAAACTCAATGATGAAGGTTGGAGACGATAAATTGCTTCACTTTATCAGTGGTTCTGTTTCTTTGAATTCTGGTTCGCGCACAGATGATTTAAAAATCCGTGTTGGTGATAATATTTATACTCTTGAAAAAAATACATCTGCTTTGTTCAGCATGAATACACAAAAAGCTGATGATGGAAAACAGACTGCAACAATTTATGTTTCTTCCGGAAAGGTTCATGGAGAAGAAGTCGTAGAGGAAAAAGTTGTTGTCGGCGAAAAGCCTGCTGAGGCCGTTGCTCATGCTGTAAAGAAGATTGAAATTAATGCAGGTCAGGTTAAGTCTGTACAGGTTGTTGCTGAAAAACCAGAACTTAAGGCAGATGATTCTGTAGTTCCTGCATCTGTAAAAACTGTTGTTCAGAAAACTGTAGACACTACAAAGAAAACTGCAAATGTTGTTTCAGAAAAGGTAACAGGAAAGCCTGTCGTAAAAGAGAAGCCTCCGGTACATGAAGAAGCTCCAAAAAAGAAGGCCTCGTCAAAGACTGTTGCCGAAAAAGCTTCTGCTTCATTTGATGTGCTTGTGCCTTCTGCTTCTTACTCAATTGCTCAAAATAAAGAAACAAAAGAACCAATTCCATTTTACTGGACAAACATAAAAGATATAAAAGTTGAATTCTCATATAGTTCAAACTTTACTTCTATTGTAGATACAGAATATTTGTCGAGTGCAGATCATAAGGGTTCTGTAATTCTTGGATTTGCAACTTCAGACGATATCCTTTACTGGCGTGCAATTCCTTCAAATCAAAGTTATTCTTCATATATCAATTATCCAACAGGAAAGATTCTTGTTCATGATCCTGAAGAAAAGAGTTTGAAAAAAGCTTTGACTGTTGTTTACGGAAAAGAACGTGCTGATGAAATTGAAAAAGCAGTTCAGGAAACACAGGAACAGCAGAAAAAACAAGAAGAGAAAGTTTATGAGTCTCTTCCTCAGGCAAAACAGGAACTGTCTCAGGAGTTTGAGCAGGAACAGGTTATAGAAGAGAATCAGGAACAAAAGGCACAGGAAAAAATTAATGAAATAAGAAATCTTCGTTCTGGTAAAACTGATGAAGAAGCCCGCAAGGCAGAAGAAGCTCGTATAGCCGAAGAAAATCGCAAAGCCGAAGAAGCACGAAAAGCAGAAGAGGCACGTAAGGCAGAAGAAAGACGTAAAGCCGAAGAAAAGCGCAGGGCAGAGGAAGCTCGTAAAGCAGAAGAACGAAGAAAAGCTGAGGCTGCACGTAAAGCAGAAGAGGCACGTAAGGCTGAAGAAAGACGCAAGGCCGAAGAAGCCCGCAAAGCAGAAGAAAGACGTAAGGCTGAGGAAGCCCGAAAAGCAGAAGAGAAACGCAAGGCAGAGGAGGCCCGAAAAGCCGAGGAAGCACGTAAAGCTGAAGAGGCCCGTAAAGCAGAGGAGGCTCGAAAGGCTGAAGAAGAACGTCTTGCAGAAGAAAAGCGAAAGGCAGAAGAGGCACGTCTTGCAGAAGAAAAACGCAAGGCCGAAGAAGCACGTAAAGCAGAAGAAAGACGTAAAGCAGAAGAAGAGGCACGCAAGGCTGTTGATGCCCGAATTGAAGAGGAAGAACGCAGAGCCGAAGAAGAACGCCTTGCAGAAGAAAGACGTAGAGCAGAGGAAGAAGCTGCCCGTAAAGCAGAAGAAGACCGTCGAGCCCAGGAAGAAGCTGCAGAACAGGAAAGACAGAAAGCCGAAGAACTCGCACGCAGAGCCTCTGAACAGGTTAAAAATGAGTTTACACAGTCAACACCAGTTTTGTCTTCTCCAGCCGCAGGTAAGGTTTATACAGAAGCAGATTTTGATTCTGTAAATCCCAAAATTGAATTTAGATGGAATACTGTAAAAGGTGCAAAGAGTTATAATTTCTCAATTAAGGATTCTAAAGGAAAAGTTGTTGTTGCAAAGACTGTACCAAATAATATGTTTACTTTGTCTGGAAATAACTTAAGTCTTGTTTCTGAAAATGGAGAATATACCTGGTCTGTAATTGCAATTCAGAATATAGACAGACAGGAATATACAACTCAGGTTGCAGAACGTTCCTTCAAGGTTCAAATGGAAGAAATCGAAACTGCAACCCTTAATATTGATAATCTTGTAATTTTCTAGTTAGCGCTGCTGTGAGCCGACATGAATGTCATCGTAAGCCTTTTGTCCTGCAAGGATTTTTACAAGCTCCATGGCAAACTGTTCGCTGGCTCCAGGCCCTCTTGAAGTTACAAGAGTTCCGTCTGTAATGAAAACATCATTTGAATAGCCTGGTAAGTATTCTGGTTTTGCACAGTCCTGCATACCAGGATAGCATGTCCATTTTTTACCGTTAAGGATTTTTGTTTTTCCAAATACAACTGCAGGCGATGCGCAAATTGCAGCAGTAAGCTTTCCTTCGTCATAGCATTTTTCAAGATATGCAAGTAATTCATCACATTCAGAAAGGTTTTCTGCACCTCTGCCGCCACCAGGACAAACAACACAATCCGGAAGGTTGTCGCCAAATTGTGCCATAAAGTCGCTGAGTGACATATCCATAATCATTGGAACCTTGTGAGAGCTTGTTACGATCATAGTTTTGTTAAAAGGTGTCCCCTTTACACCAACCGTAACAACATCAATTCCAGCCCGTCTCATATAATCAACCGGACTCAAAGCCTCAATATCTTCAAATCCATCCGCAAAAAATACCGCAACAGTTGCCATTTTTATAATCTCCTTAATTCATTTATTAAGTATATTATAACATCTAATACCCCATCTCTCTACAATAATATGAGAAAAGTTGTTATAATAATTTATTATGGAAAACAAATTCGTAGATTTAATTAATAATTGTAAGGCTGAATGCGCAAAGCGTCTTGTTGGACAGGATGCGCTCATAACTGATATTCTTACTGCTTTTGTAGCAGACGGCCATGTTTTGCTTGAAGGTGTTCCTGGACTTGCTAAAACTCTTGCAATTAAAACTGTTGCTCAGATTCTGGGACTTGATTTTAAACGAATACAGTTTACTCCGGATCTTCTTCCTGCAGATGTTACCGGTACTTTAATTTATGAACAGAACAAAGGAACCTTCAGTGTACGAAAAGGTCCTGTTTTTGCAAACGTAATTCTTGCAGATGAAATCAACCGTGCTCCTGCAAAGGTTCAGTCTGCAATGCTTGAGGCAATGGAAGAACGTCAGGTTACAATTGGAGAAGAAACCTACAAGCTTCCGTCGCCTTTTTTTGTACTTGCAACACAAAACCCGGTAGAACAGGAAGGAACATATAATTTACCAGAAGCAGAGCTTGACCGCTTTTTAATGAAGCTTGTAATTAATTATCCATCTGCCGAAAATGAAAAACTCATTGTAAAAACATGTGGAAAAGCTCCAACTGTTCCTGTAAAAACAATTATGAGCACAAACGACATTCTTGCAATGCGAACTGCTGCCGAAAAAATTACATGCGATGAAAAAATTGTAGATTATATAGTAAATATTCTTTCTGTAACAAGACCAGATTCAAATGCCGCTGCACATAAGTCTGATAAGAATGATATTACAAGATATATTTCTTATGGTGCTTCACCTCGTGCCGGAATTGCAATGATGCAATGTGCAAAGGTAAAGGCTCTTATGGCTGGTCGTGATTTTGTTCTTCCGGAAGATGTAAAATCAGTAGCCCTTAATGTTTTAAGACACAGACTTGTTCTTTCATACGAAGCTGCTGCAGACAATATTACTGCAGACGATATTATTTCCCGCATTCTGGATTTTATTCCGGTACTCTAGTGCTCCTTAGTTTATCGAAGGACTTTTAAATTATGGGATATATAGACAGTGAATCGTTAGTAAAAAAAGCCTCTTTTCTTCGTCTGCAGGCGCGTTCAATTGCAGACAGTATGAAAACAGGAAATTTTCGTTCACTTTATCGCGGGCAGGGAATTGAATTTTCTGGAGTTCGTGATTATATCCGTGGTGATGACATCCGTTCAATAGACTGGAACGTAACAGCCAGAATGGGCCGTCCTTATGTAAAGATTTTTGAAGAGGAACGCGAACTTCAGGTATTTATTGTAATGGATACATCTGCTTCGATGTTCCTTGATTGTGCAAATCATCAGCCGTTAAAATATTCTTGTGGTGCAAATCTTGCGGCTCTTATCACTCTTGCTTCAGAAATGAACAGCTGTCCTGTTGGTGCAGTTTTTTTTGATGGAAATCTTCATTTTTCCTGCAAGCCAAAAACTGGCCGCGAACAGACTATGCTTCTGCTTACTCATCTTGATAAGCTTCCTGCAAATAAAACAAACGGTTCTGTTCTTGCAAATGCTTTGATTGGTGCCGGAAAAATCCTCAGAAAAAAAGCACTTGTTTTTGTAATTTCTGATTTTCGTAGTGCCGGCTGGGAAACTCCTTTAATTCAACTTGCGTATAAGAATGATGTAATTGCTTTTCGTATAACAGATGAATTTGACAGAGCTCTTCCTTCTTTGGGAACTGTAGTTTTTAATGATGTTGAAAGCAATCTCAAAATGACGCTGCCAACTTCTTCTTCAAAGCTCAAGGAAGAATGGAAAAACAGAAACGAAGCAATGCAATGGAGATGGCAGGAAACCTGTATAAAGCATGGAATTAATCCTGTGCCTGTTAATGTAAAAGATGATCCGCTGCAAATTCTTGCAGAATTGTTTGAGGCAAAAAAATGATTTATATTCAAAGTCAGCAGACTATTTTTCCAAAAACAATTTATATCGGAGATAAAGCAGAGCTTCGCTGTTCCTTTAGTTCAAGCGCTGCACTAACAACAGGCAATCTGTCTGCAGAAAGCTTTTTAGACGATCTTGATTTTTCTTTATATGATCTTAATTCTGTTTCCCTTCAAAAAACCGGAGTAGATTATTACACATTAGTAATCAATTTTACTCCATGGAAAACAGGTGCAGTTTCCTTTCCAGATTTTTCAATTGAAGGTGCGGGAACAATTCATTTTGATGAAGTAAAAATATTATCTCTTGTAGAACAGCAGGGTGTAACAGATTTACGTTCGTTTAATTCACCTTTGCTGTTGCCTGGTACTACATATAAAATTTATGCGGGAATTGCTGTAGCAGTTATTTTTCTTATTTTAATAATCCGCCTTGCAGTGAAGTGGCATTTCTTTTTGCTTTGGATAAAAAATCTAAAACTCAGAAGAATTTATGCGCACAGCAAAAGGTTTACAATCCGTTCGTTGAAAGCGCTTGTTCTTGATGAACAAAAAGATGATGCCCAGAAATGCACATGCCTCCAGAAAATAATGCGTGAATATCTTGAAGTAAGACTTGGATATCCTTTTACAAAAACACTTACTTCTGAATTAAGTCTTGCCTTTGACAAAGCAACGTTTGGGCTTGCAGATGAAAATCGTCTTGCAGCCTTTGAAAATATAACCGCAGTTTTTATACGTACAGATTACATTCGTTTTGCCGATTCAAAAACTATTTCATTTGGAGCAGATGAATTTTCAGAAATTATAAATAATCTTATAGATGATATCTGCGTAATCGAAGATGTATCAGATAAAAAAGGAGAGGGAAATGTTTAAGTTTCAAAATCCTGCAGCATTTCTTCTTCTCCTTTTAATTCCACTTTTGTTTTTTTTAAGGTATATAAAGATTTTTAAACAGATAAGCTTTTCGGCAGTTCTTTCGGATTGGAATGGAAAAGCTTTTGCATGGAAGGGACAGTTGCGAAAGCTTCTTTCTGTGATTTCTAAAATAATTTTATTCATTGGTTTTGCAGGAACAATTGCGGCACTTGCAGATCCTGTTTTTACAAGGCAGGAAAAAGTTTATACATCACTTGGAACAGATGTTGTTTTTGTAATAGATACTTCTCCTTCTATGGCTGCAAAAGATATAAGCTCACAGATGCGGCTTGAAGCAGCAAAAAATACAATAAGAAATGTTGCCGCAGATTATGATGGCTGTCGTTATGGAATTGTAGTTCTTGGAAGCGAAGCCTCTGTTCTTGTGCCTCCAACAGCTGATATTAATTTATTTATAAATCGTCTTAATGATGTTCAGGTTGGGATTCTTGGAAATGGTTCTGCAATAGGAGATGGTCTTAGTACTGCAGTATGTCATCTTGTATCTTCAATGGCTCAGAAAAAAACTATTATTCTTTTAACCGATGGTGAAAATAATGCAGGACAAATCCATCCGGAAACAGCAGCAACTCTTGCAAAAGATAATCACATTCCTGTATATGTAGTTGGAATTGGAACAAAAGGTTCCGTGCCTTTAGATTATACAGATCCGCTTACAGGAAAAGTTTACTCCGGATATCTTGATTCAAATTTTAATTCTGCTTCTCTAAAACGGATTTCCTCTATAACAGGCGGACGATATTTTGAAGTTTCAACTCAGGAAGAGTTTATTCATACCTTCAGAACTGTAGTAAAAACAGAAAGCTCTGTTCAAAATTATACATACCGAACTGTAACTCAAAGCTGTTTTAAAAAGATTCTTTTGTGGGCAATTATTTTATTTGTTGCCGGCTGGTTTATGAAACGCATTCTTCTGCGCGAAATGCTCAGCTTCCGTTATAAAAAAATCCTTTTGCTTCGTTCTGCGTTTGTTGGTATTGGTTTTATAATGCTGCTTGTTGCATATGCAGATATTCACTGGGGAACTTATCTTGTTCCTGTTCAAAAAAGTGGTACTGCTGTAAGCCTTGTTTATGATATTTCGAACAGTATGCTTGCCACCGATTGTGAGGGAGGACTAACAAGATTAAAGGCTGCATCTGAATATTCAAAAGGCCTCCTTTCAAAAATGAATGGTGTAAGTGCTTCTGTCGTTCTTGCAAAGGGCGATGGTGTAGGCGCAATTCCCCTTACTGATGATTATGTGATGATAGAATCTCTTTTAGATGTAATGTCTCCTCGGCTTATGACAGTACCCGGTTCAAGCATAGGAAAAGGCATCCTCAAAGCAAAAGAAACCTTCCCGGCAAATTATTCTAATGCCGGAAGAATCTGGGTTTTCACAGATGGCGAAGAAACAGATAATCATCTTAAAAATGCTTTGTGCGAATGTATTAAAGCCGGAATCCCTGTTTCAATAATTGGTTTTGGAGATGAAACTGAAACACCTGTAATTACAGGCGATGGAAAAACCTTTGTAAATTCTGCACTTCGTTCTGCAAAGATTATTTCTACAATTGAAGATGCAAAAAACAATCTTGGTTTTTACAATAATCAGACAGAAGTTACTTATGTAAATTATAAAGAAAAAGGCTCTGCAGTAAAATTATTAAATCAGCTTAAGCAGAATGAAAATCTTTTTGTTTCGTATGAAGCAAAGCCTGTTCCTCGATTTAAGCTTTTTCTTTTGCTTGCAGTTATGTTCTACAGCTTCAGTTATATTTTTACAGAGTTTGATTTTTTACGTATAAAGTCAGTTTCAAAACTTACTGGCGGAGCTGCTCTTGTTGTTACATTATTCCTGCTTACCGGCTGTTCAAATTCTTCAAGCGATATTTTAAAAGGAACCTTTGCATTTGCTAAAAAGCAGTATTCTCAGGCAGTTGCATATTTTAATTCGGCAAGCGAAACTGCGCGCCAGAAAGAAAACGAACAGACAATGCAGTATGCTCTTTATGATTTGGGAACTGCATATTCTCTTCTTGGCGAAGATGATGCTGCAATGGAAAAGTATTCCCAGATTGATCAGAATGCCCCGGATTCAATCAGATACGGAGCATATTACAATGCAGGAATAATTGCACACAAAAATGAAGATTACGACCATGCAATTGAATATTTTAAAAAAGCTCTTGAAGTAGACAGCACTCGGCTTGATGCAAAAATCAATCTTGAACTGTCTATTCAAAATGTAGAAGTAAATGTTCAGCATAATCAAAGCAATGCAGTTCCATCAACCGAAGACCGCAGTGCAAATAATCAGGATATGGAAAAAGCAGTATTTGAACGTATAAAGGAGAATGACCAGAAGCAATGGAAAAACAGCGAAAGCACACAAAGTCAGAATCTGGCAGACGATTATTAAAAAACGTTATTAAAGGAATTGCGGTTGCCTTGTTTTTTGCGGTAGGCCCACAATCTGTTTTTGGTCAGACTCTTACAAATGCCTTAATCAGAGAATTAAGAATTTCTCCTGTACCAGAGCAGGCGCTCGTCGTAAATTCTGATATTAAATTTGAAGTAATAATTCCATATACATCACCCGAACAAATTGATGTTTCTATGCCCGAAGAACCAGAAAATGTTCAGATTAAAACTTTACGCAAAGTAGAAGCTGCAGGAAATGGTGGCGGCACCAAAATTGAATTATGGATTTCATTTTCAAAAACAGGAATGTATTTCTTTTCACCGTTAGAAGTAAAAATAAAAAACAGTAGAAAACAAATTGCCTTTATGCCTGTTAAAATTGGAATTAATCCAAAGGAGCAGGAGCCTGTTTGTGTTATTGTTACAGATTCCGGAATGAATAAAAATGTAACAGTTGCAGCAGGACAGACTTTAAAATTCAGAATCTGCCTTAAGTATGCAGTTCAGCTTGTACAGTTCAGCTGGGAGCTTCCAAAGGATTCTCTTTTTGTTCAGGACAAGACTTATGAATTTACAGAAATCAAGCAGCGCGAAAAAATTGTAACTGATGATTTAATTCCTGTAAGTGATTTTGAATGGACTCCGCTTGTTACTGGTGTAATGGATTTTCCGGAATTTAATATTCAGGCAATTGCATATAATGGCGACAAGGTTACAGTAAAGCTTCCTGCAATAAAAGTTAATGTTGTAAAAGCTCGTGGAAAAAAATCGGGAAATGAAAGCTCCTATTTTTCAGAGGCATTTGAATCTGATTTGCTTGACGGAGTAGAGGAGCAGGCTGCTGTTGTGACCGAACAGGATGCTGAGATTCTTGCAAAGCTCAGAAGCAAAGAACGTCACTCATTGTTTGGCAAAGCTCGTAAAGAACGCATAGAATATGAAAAAAAATCTGGCCTGCCATACACTCAAAAAGAATTTAAAATAATCTGGATTTTTATATGTTCATTTATTGCATGTGCAATTGCAGCCTTAATGGTTTTCCTCTCATTTAAAAAACGCGGCGGATTAAATATTTTCTTAAGCGTAATTCTTATTTGTGTAATTATTCTTGTAATTTATTGCGCTGTCTGCGGACATAAAAAATATGGTATTTCAAAAGGTGCGCAGCTTTGTTCAATTCCAGAAGCAAATGCTTCCGTAAAATCGGAGCTTCCTGCAGGTAACCGTATTCAGATTCTTGAGCAGTCAGGAGAATGGTATCTTTTGCGTTTTGGTGAAACAGAAGGCTGGTGTACCAAAGAAAATATTGTAATTATAAAATGACGTCCCTGAGCCTGTAGAAGGATTACTTCAAAATAATCCACGTTGCTCCGGTGCCGCCTTCTGCTTTATTTTTTGGATGGCCTGAAGTTCCGCAGCGTGGATCTGATTCTATAAAGCGTCTTACAACTTCGCCAAGTACAGGATCTGTACCATGTGTATGAATGCCTTTTCCATGAATTATCATTACTTTTCTAAAGCCGCGTCTTTTACAGTCAGAAACAAAGGAATCAAGTCTCATGCGTGCTTCATCCTGGTGCAGGCCATGTAAATCAAGGTAGGCCTCCGGCCTCATATTTAATACGTATTCTCTGTCCTGCTGCTTTGTTCTTTCAACAGTTTCTTCTGCAATTTTGTCTTTATCTACAGTTCCATAACGGTTGAGCCAGTATTCCATAGGATTAATCTGTGATTGCTTTGTGGTTGTGCTGAAGCCCTGCTTTTTTGCTCTTTCTATTTCTTTTTCCTGCGCTGTGGGGGCATTTGCTTTTTTATGCGAAATCTGCTGTGCTTTTTGATTTTCCTTTGCATTTTTCTTTTCCTGGCGTTTCATATCATCCCATTGTGCCAGAATATCACCCATGTCCATACAGTAACCTCTTTTTTTGAATATTATAAAAAAGTAGATATTTTTATTAAACTATATTATAATATAAATACGATGAAAAAGGTATTAATAATTGACAGTCATCAACTTTTCAGAGACTTTTTAAAGCAAAAGCTTTCTGTCGACCAGATTGAAGTAACTCTCACACAGGAAAACAGAGACTCTTATCCAAAAATGCTTACTCTTCTGCCTAACCTTGTAATTCTTGATATGGGCGAAGACAGGGTAGAGGAAATGGCTTTCCTTGAAAAGAAATTAGGAGATCCTAATACTGCATCAATTCCTACAATCATCACAGGACCTTCTGCCGATAAAAGCAGTATTGCTGCTCTTGCTAAATACGGTGTAATTAAATACTTTGCAAAGCCTATTCAGTTTGATGTTTTCTTTGAAGCAATAGGTAAAGTTCTTCATAATCCTCTTTCAATGGATACTACACCAAGCGTACTTGATCTTCATCGTAATAACAGTATTATCTTTATTGAACTTGCTGTTGGTCTTAACCGCGAAAAGCTTGCACTTCTTCAATATAAGCTTACCGAAATGATTGAGACAGAAGAGATTGAATCTCCAAAAATCTTAATCATGCTTACAAACCTTGAACTCACTTTTGTTGACGGCTACAATCTTGAATTCTTGCTTGATAATGTTCTTGCCTGTCCAAAAGTTCACACAAAGCATGTAAAAATCCTTTCATTAAGTCCATTCTTAAAAGAGTTCCTCGAAGGACATGAAGCTTATAACGGAATTGAAATGTCAAATAATCTGCCTAAGGTTTTGAATTCGCTTATTGATACAACAATTACTTCAAGCGTTTCTGACCTTATTACAGATCGTATCCTTACTTCTTCATATCTTGATGAAGATTCAAGCTCTGTTGAAACACGCTTCTTCTCTGATACAAACTCTGATCCAAATGCCCTTAAAGAAGCAGATGGTACAGTTCTTAAAATTGCAATTATTGATGCAGACTTGAAGTCACTCGCAATGAGTAAGACTGCTTTTGAAGGCTTTGGTGCAACAGTTTCGGCATACAACTCCGGCAACTCGTTCCTTCAGGATTATTCGCCAGAAAAGTTCAATCTTGTTGTTCTTGATGTAGTTATGCCTGATAATTCTGGTCTTGCTGTTCTTAATAATCTTAAAAACAGATATGATTCTCCTCCAATAATCGTTTATTCTCCACCTCTTCAGCGTGAATGGGTAGTAAATATCCTTAAAGCGGGTGCTAAGACATACATTGTTAAACCTCAAAAACCAAATGTACTCGTTCAAAAATCGCTGAGCGTACT
>JAEEGL010901059.1_pt1 | contig 11875 bp, 30 predicted proteins | sample 9134231 | NCBI WGS metagenome assembly JAEEGL01 (sample SAMN16246548, study PRJNA631951) | gut metagenome | biome: gut microbiome; feature: rumen; material: fiber-attached | host: Bos | place: Iran: Karaj | collected 2018-10 | reverse complement strand
TGTTCTGAAAAAGGGTAGCAAGGGTGATTGGGTAGTGATCGCTCAAGGTCGGCTTGTTGTGGCAGGTTATCCGCTTGATGTTGATGGGATATTTGGTCAGAAGACCTATGAAACAGTGAAACAGTTCCAGATGGACCACCATCTCACTGTGGATGGGATTATTGGTAAGAATACATGGGCAGCATTGTATAAATAATGCCCACAGTACCCATAGCAATATAGAAAACATTGATAAATAAAGTATTTTAGATAGTGGGTAAAGTTTCCGATTCCCGTTATCAGCTTGATAAGAAAAAGCCTTGAAACTCCGTATTTATGCGGTCTCAAGGCTCTTTTTTATTGCTTCGATATGGGCATTTATACAAACGCATTTTGTGGGTTTACAAAGGTTTTTTGTGTAAAATTGCCCACGAATGCCCACGGATTATCCGAGTAATTTATTAGCCATGTTTTTCTTGGAATCATGATTTGCCATAGAATGTCTATATACTCTCTTCATCACTTCATCCGTCTTCCATCCACCACTTGCCATAATATCAGCATCCGACATTCCCATATAATGAGCATATGATGCGAAATAGTGCCTTAAATCGTGGAATCTGCATCTTTCAATGCCTAATTTGTCCTGGATGCGGTGCAAAGCTTTGAGCAGTTGCCCCGGATAAAGATTGTATATATATCCTTTTTCTCTTATCTCTTCAGCCAGTGCATCAGGGATAACAACCTTCCGAACAGAAGACACTGTTTTTGGCAGGTTTTTGACCGAATAAGAGCCGTTATCGTTTAAGACCATAACTTTATCAATTGTGAGCGTATCCCTATCTAAATCGCTTAAATTGAGGGCAAGAATCTCCCCTTTACGGAGACCAAGGCAACCGAGTTGTAATGCAATAGAAAACTCCGTACCCTTTGCTTCGTCAAGGATCCTGACAATATCATCATGCTCCGGGATAGTGGGATCATACGGCTTATTCTTCGGCAGAGTAGTTCTGATTGCCATATCAGGGCGATACAGCTTAAGAACGGAAGCAATAAGGCCGTGATAGTTCTTAACAGACTTCGGACTATGATTGGCTGCATATTCGTTAATGGCCTTCTGGATGTCCACCTGCGTTATCTCGTTTACATCTTTATTAAGAAAATACTCCGGCATCTGCCTATATAATTGCTTATATGATGTTATTGTAGTTGGAGAGAGGATATTATCCTTACTCTTAATGTATTCCAGAACGCAAGTATAGAACGCACCATTGTTCTGAATAGGTACATCTTTTATCAGATCGGCAATCTTAAGCATGACTTCCTTCTGCGTGGGCATATGGTCAAAAGTATGTCTATATCGCTTGCCATTTATCTGTTGTGATACTCTGTAAGATCCAGAGGGGAGTTGTTCTATTGTCATGGGTTACCACCTTTTTTATTCCCATACACTTCTTGATAATAAGCTAAAAGTCTGTTGACGGATTCTCTTGTTACCTTGTCCGCTTTACGATACTTAAGAATCAATCTTCGTTCATCTTCCGTGAAAACTTCAAGATCTACAATATCTTCTACCAATAATGCCTTGGATATGCCGAAGTAATTTGCCATTTTCTCTATCTTATCTATCCTGGGATAATTCTTGGCATTTACCCAATCAGAAAAAGTATTCTGCTTAATATTCAATGCCTTGCAGATCTCGGTGGCATTCACTCCATTTTTCTCCATATAGTATTTGATATTCCGAGCCATAACTTCTTTATTCTCTGTCATATTATGTTACCTCCTTCGCCCTTATTATCGGACAAAATGAAAAAAATATCAACCCATATGAAAAAAAGCCTTGACAATATCGGTTTAAGCGATTATCCTATCAATAGATGGTGTTCGGAATAAACGATAAACACTACATATAGATTGAAGAAAGGAGGGATGATATGGCACTCACATTAAAGGCGCTTCGAATCAATGCAGGAATGGACCAGAAGAGCGCAGCGCAGGTTTTAGGGATTACTCCTGAAACATTAAGCAATTGGGAACGAGGTAAAAGTTTCCCTAATGTTCCGCAGATCAGTAAGCTTGAAGAGTTGTATAAGACAACCTATGCGGATATCAATTTTTTACCCACAAATATCGGTTTAAGCGATGAAGAGGAGTGAGTAAGCAATGCCCAGGATTAAAGCTCTTCAAGAAGAGTACAAGACAAGAGAAGTATCGCAATGGATACAAGACAAGATGTATAAGAGCCGAGTGAGCCAAGCGAGGGTAGCGGATCGGATCGGAATCACTCAACAGGCATTCAGCCACAGGTTAAGTAAGAGGTTAAGTCTGAGGGATATCTGGATACTTGATGAGATGTTGGATCTGACAGACGAGGAGCTGATAAGCATCTGCCGAATGGATGGAAGGAGGAAAAGTGAATGAGATCAATAATCGGGTTTGTGATGGCACTGATCGGAGTCGCAGGACTAGCAGAAGGACAGTTGATATCCCTGTTGCCGTTAGGTATCGGTGCCATCCTTATGTGGAGGGGATATGAAAAAGAGGATGATAAGTGTAGCACTCTTAATAGTAATGTGCTCGATAGGCTCTACTTCTTATGCCAAAGATGAGCAGCCGGAACTGATTAAGGGATATGCCACGGCCTACAACGGTCCGACAGAGTATACCTGCACCGGAGATCATGTTCGGAACGGTATATGCGGAGGATGTGAAGCATATCTTGGCAAGACAATCATCTTATATCAGAGACTTCCGGGAGATCAGATCGGACAGATTATCGGAATATATGAATGTTTGGACACAGGCTCTGGAACAGATGCCTTCCGAGAAGGTCGCTTGATTGATATTTGGTGCGAGGATATGGATGCGTGCCAGGAGTTCATGGACAAGGTATATGAAGACGGATGCAAAGGTCATGTATTCATCCAGATTGTAGAGAGCGAGGGATAGCAGATGGAAAGCGTTGTATATGATTTTCTTCCGAATGATGCCGATAAGACCGATCCGGTAATCGAGTATCGTTACACAAAGCAGGAAGCAAAGGATATAACGGAGAGATTTAATAGGATTAAGGCACTCTTGGAAGCGAGCGGAGCAGATTTGAGCAGAGTGCATATTGTAGAGGGTAAGCAGAAATGATTTTTTTGGATCCTGAATCGTGTAGTTATAAGAAGCGATTCTATGCAATAGCAAGCAAGGCAGAACTGACAGATATCTATGCAAAGGCAAGGTTTAATGCAGAGCCGTGGTATCTGGTCGAGAAGAAGATTAAGAAGGAAAGGAGTGATAAAGAGTGAGCAAGTTGAAGTGTGAAATATATAGGGATTCAATGCAGAACTATAAGAAGTATGCAATCCCACCTGCTCAATTGATTATAGCGGATGTTCCGTACAATGTCGGAACTAATTTCTATGGAAGCAATCCCATGTGGTATGTGGGGGGGGGACAATAAAAACGGAGAAAGCAAATTTGCAGGAAAGGCAGCATTCAATAGTGATTTTAACTTCAATCTGTATGAGTATTTTCACTTTTGCAGCAAGATGCTCAAAAAAGACGATACAAAGCCATTATCGAGAGGGCGAAGCAGTGACAGCCCATGCATGATTGTCTTTTGTTCGTTTGAACAGTTGCAAACTTTAAGAGATGCAGCCAAGAAGCATGGATTTGTGAATTATATACCCTTGATATTCATTAAGAATTATAGTCCGCAAGTGCTTAAAGCAAATATGCGAGTGGTCGGGGCCACAGAATATGCTCTTCTTTTATACAGAGATAGGCTCCCAAAGTTTCGCAATGGAGTCAAATGGGATGAGAACGGCAAGAATATTCCAGGAACAGGGCATATGGTTTTCAATTGGTTTGAATGGGAACGAGACGGAAAAGAAATACCCAAGATACATCCGGCACAGAAATCCGTCAAAGTCTTGAAGCGATTGATAGAAACATTCACGGATGAGGGTGATGTAGTAATAGATCCCTGTTGCGGATCGGGAGCAACATTAAGAGCTGCGCATGAACTTGGTCGGTCTGCTTTTGGCTTTGAGATTGACAGAAATTTCTATACCAGAGCTAAAGAAGAAATGCTTGCATTCCCGAAGGAAGAACAGATGGATATATATGACTATTTAGGAAAGGAGGAAGACAGATGGAAGGAACAAACAAGCCGAATGAGCAGGTCATGAACATGGCAGAGTACGAAGCATTTATTGCTCTGGTTAATGCCTTTACGGATGAACAGAAGCAGATCGCATTGAGATTATTGCCTGACGATATGCTCTGGTTTGAACTATCTGCAAGGTACAACGAGAACAAGATTAAGCTCGAAAGTATCTTAAATGCAGCAAGGGCCTAGTGACCACAACACCAAGCCCAAGCACAAGGAACAATATTTAATTAAGGATATTATAGCATATCCGGACAGGAGAAGACAAATGAAGGAAAAGAACTATTTATTAGCAACTAATGACGAGACAGGTAAGACAATGGTCATTGTACCGAACAGAACACAGGTACTTACCGCACAGGATGCTTTGGCAGTAGCCAACAGGCACTTCAAGATCAAGGTTGAGAAGCTTCACATTGCAGCCGGAGTTCGCAAGGGTAACAAGGTTGCATCCGTGGATGATCTGAATGAGACAGGCAATTGTTGGATGGTATGGAGGAATAAGGCATGAGTAAGGCAGTAGATAAGGTGTTGGATGTTAAGGTCGCTGTTAGGAACTGTCCGGATAAGGATCTCGGAACAGGGTATCTGGTTGTAAGAGCGGTTGAGTCGGTGCTGTGGTACTACGGCTTTTATGACACGATCGACAGAGCGGTAGAAGTAGCGGTCGCAATCGGTAACGGCCTTGTGTTAGGTGTTTATAAGAAGGAGAGTGTCAATGCGTAATTTGGACAGATGCTTTGAGATTTCCCAGGAGGATTATGAGAAGGCACTGAAGGAAGGTGCGGAGAGTATCATCAATCCCGGAATAGTAATGGGATATGGAGTTTATAATGCCAGGGTTAAAGAGATAGATGGTAAGTACTATCTGTCCTATACCAGAGGCGGTGGATGTGATTAGGAGGTTATATGGGAACATTATTTGAGATTACTAACGAGTTCCAGGCACTCTATGAGTTTGCTACAACAGCAGAACTCGGAGAACTTGATGAACAGGCTTATGCAGATACTCTGAACGGTCTGATCGGAGAACTGGAGATCAAGTCTGCAGGATATGTGGCTGTTATCAATCAGCTTGATATGGAGCAGAAGAAGGCAGAAGAACTTGCCAAGGCTTTCAAGGAGAAGGCTGATGTCAGGAAGAACAATATCAAGAGACTTAAAGATGCTCTGAAGTGGGCCATGATAAACACAGGCCAGAAGGAGATCACTGCAGGAGATTTCACTATAAAACTGCAGAACAATGGTGGCAAGGCTCCGCTTAAGATCACAGGAACAGTTCCAGACAATTTCAAGCGGATTATCTATGAAGATGATACAGAACTTATCCGCAAGAGGTTGGAAGAGGGCGAAGAATTAGACTTTGCTCATCTGGAAGAGCGTGGTAAGCACATAGTTATTAAGTAAAGGAGGACATGAGATGGCATTACCTGTATTAGTGATAGGAAGAAGCGGATCCGGCAAGACCTATTCACTTAAGAACTTTAAGCCGGATGAGATCGGAGTTATCTCTGTTGAGAAGGGCAGATTACCTTTTAAGTCTGATATCAAGACAGTTAAGGTGCCGAGTTTTATCGGAGTAGAAGGTCTGAATGATTATGCAGCTATAAACTCTGCCAAGTATTCATGGATACAGCAGATTGTAGGCAAGAGCAAGGCCAAGTCAATCGTGATTGATGATTCACAGTATCTGTTAGTGAATGAACTGTTCGACAGAGCAGGAGAGAAGGGATATGACAAGTTCACTTCTATGGCTGCTAACTTCCGCAATCTGATCCACGGAATCAATGAGATGGAAGATGATAACAAAATTGTCTACTTCCTGCATCATTCCGAGTTAGACACAGATGGAAGAGAGAAAGTCAAGACAATTGGTAAGATGTTGGATGAGAAGCTTACGATTGAGGGATGTTTTGATATCGTGCTCTATTGCCAGGATCACAAGTTCTATACACAGGCTAATAATCAGAGCACTGCCAAGAGTCCGGAGGATATGTTCGAGCTTGAGATTCCGAATGATCTGAAGGCAGTTGATGTGACTATCCGCAAGTATTACGGAATGAAGTGAGGTGAATATGACACAAGATGATACAAGGATACTCAATATGTTCTGCGATTTCCATGATGAATTAGTAGACAGCCGTTTGGCTGAAGGTTGCATGGGTATCACGGATCCTAATGAGCTTGTGAATGTTAATGCAGGAATTGCAACAGCACTCACTATCAACAAGTTATTAAAAGAACAGACACAGAGAGGAGAATAAGAAAATGAAGCAGTTTAATGGTTTTGAGGATGCACAGAAGAATGCAAGATACACAGGTAGCGCAAAGCTTCCTGAGGGTGCTTATGTAGCAAATATCATGAATGTTAAGTATGTTCCCGGAGAGAATGGCAATTCTGACCGCATAGACATTCAGTTTGATATTGCTGACGGAGAGTACAAAGGCTTCTTTAAGAAGCAGTATGAGGAGAACACCCAGGAAGATAAGAAGTGGAAGGGTAAGACTTCCGTATATGTTCCTTCTGATGACGGATCCGAGAGAGACGGATGGACCAAGAACACTTTTGCCAAGTGGACTAATGCTCTGGAAGATTCCAACTCCAAGTATAAGTGGGATTGGGATGAGAGCAAGTGGAAAGGCCTTAAGGTAGGTCTCATGTTCGCTCTGACAGGCAATGTTATAGAAGGCAAGGAAGTTACTTATACAGAAGTCAGATATCCCTTATCTGTAGAAGAAGCCAAGAAGCCTGATATCAAGATACCTGCGATCAAGAAGAGGAACGGTTACACAGGCAACAGTTCCAGTGCTCCTGTAGACAACAGTTTTGTAAATGTTCCTGACGGTGTTGAGGAAGAGATACCCTTTTAATTATGGATAACTTCGATATACAGAATTGCCTTGATTCTATGTCGATACTTGTGGATACCAGAGAGCAGCCTTCCGCACGATCACAGCAAAGGTTGGACTCTCTGGGAGTTCCATACACTCGACAGAAGCTTAATTATGGTGATTATACTTACAATTTCACATTACCAAGCGGAGAGCTTTTATATCCTGCAGATATTGCCGTGAATGGTGCTGCAGTTATAGAGCGCAAGATGAATCTGGAAGAGTTGAGCCAGTGCTTCTGCCAAGATCGGAACAGATTTACGGCAGAGTTCGAACGGATCCGGGAGAGCGGAGCATCATCTTATCTTCTGGTTGAGGATGGGAACTTCGAGAAGCTTATTCATGGAAGGTACAAAACAAAGTTCAATTCCAAGGCATTCTTCGCAAGTATTACTGCTTGGATGGCTAGGTATGATTGCAAGGTTATCTTCTGTCAGCATGAGATATCAGGGCAGATCATAAAGGAAGTACTGTATAGGGAACTGAAGGAACGATTGGAGCAAGGAGTATATGGATAAGAAAATAATCATTTTAGAAGATGATGAAAGAGTCATCTATTGGGATAAGGAACGCAGAGGATTTTATTACATAGTGAAGCATAGTCTCGATTATGATTATCCGATCTGTATGTTCAGACCGGGCAATTTTGACCTTGAGGATGATGAGCTTAATGCGATCTATGACTTTATCGAGGGAAGGTTATGAATAAAGGTACATATATATATCTTGATAGAGGGATCCTTGACCATTGGACATTCAAAGATAAGCCTTTCAATAAAAGCATGGCATGGATTGACTTGCTCCTGATCGCAGACCATACAACACATACTGCAATCTGGAGAGGGAAGCCGACCGAGTTCAAAAGAGGTGATGTGAATATGAGCATCTCTGCATTAGCTGATAGATGGGGTTGGTCCAGAGATAAAGCAAGGCGCTTCATTCTGCAACTTGAACAAGACAACATGTTGCGCTTAAAGTCGACACCATATCGCACAGTGATAACCATTGTAAAATATGACATTTATCAGAATAAGCGCACAAGGGATAAGACAAGGGATAATACAACAGACCGCACAGCAGATAATACAACAGACCGCACATACCTAATAAATAATAAAGGAATAATAAAGGAAGATAAGGAAAAGGAAACTGCTGCCGCAGAAGTTGATCCTGATTACGATTGGTTTGAAGCACTGGAAGACGATAGAGATAATCCTAATTCAGATTATTATGTGAAATACGGTTTGGAGGATTTGCGTGTTAAGGAATGATTATTATCAACCTACAAGAGAAGACATACTGCGCTTCGCATCCTTCGTTGGAATCCGTCACAAAATAAAAGCTGATGAAGTTGTTTTTGAGTATTGCCCTTACTGCCAAGGTAAAACTAGAGATAAAGATACATTTTCTATAAATCTGAAAACAGGAATGTTCAATTGTTTCAGAGCATCCTGCGGAGTACATGGAAACATGATTACTCTGTCGAAGGACTTTAACTTCCAGATATCGGAAGATGTGGACAGATATATAAACCGCAATTACTACGATAACAGGTTTAAGCGGTTTAAGGATGGACATAAAGAGAGTACGGATCCGGCTGTTCGCTATATGAAGAGCAGAGGAATATCTGAAGCAGTATGTAAGGAATATGAAATCACAACCAAGTCAGACCAGGACAATGTACTTGTGTTTCCCTTCAGAGATCAGAATGGAATCCTGTCCTTCATCAAGTATCGGAATATGAACTATAAGAAGGGCGATAATGGCTCAAAGGAATGGTGTGAAGCAGATTGCAAGCCTATCTTATTCGGAATGGATAAGTGTACGGAAGACAGAAGGCTTATCATCACGGAAGGCCAGATAGATAGTCTGTCAGTTATAGAGTCAGGTATTAAGAATGCTGTTTCAGTTCCGACAGGCGCACAGGGTACTACATGGATACCGCATTGTTATGATTGGATAATTAAGAACTTTGATGAAATCGTGGTCTTTGGAGATTGTGAGAATAATGCGATCACACTTTCAGAGATGATAAGCAACAGATTTTCCAAGCATAAGAAGGTCAAGATAGTCAGAATGGAAGATTATCACGGCTTTAAGGATGCGAATGAGCTTCTGATAAACAAAGGCAAACAGGCTGTTATTGATGCGGTTAATAATGCAGAGATGCAGTTGAGTACACAAGTCAGAGATATGGCAGATGTGGAGTATGTCGATTTGAGCCAGAAGGCCAAGATTAAAACTAAATATTCGGATATAGATAAGCTGCTTATGGGTGGCATGATGTTTGGACAGGTGGTATTGCTTACCGGGAAGCGTGGAAATGGTAAGAGTACATTCGCAAGTCAGTTAGTCTGTAATGCTTTAGCGCAGAACTACAATTGCTTTATGTATTCCGGAGAGCTTCCGAACTACTGGGTTAAGAACTGGATAGACGGTCAGATCTTCGGCAAGAGTAAACTGACGAACTCACAGATTAAGGAATGTGAAGATTGGTACAGAGGTCGATTATTCATTTATAACAGCGAGATAGTGGAGTATGAGGAGATGGAAGACCTGTTAGCGGTACTCACGGACACTATCATTAAGCGAGATATAAAGTTTGCTGTTTTGGATAATCTTATGACAGCTCTGGAAGCCAACACGAACGAGACCTTATACAGAAAGCAAAGTGAGTTTGTTGGAAAACTGGCCAAGATAGCCAAGGCCTATGAGGTAGTGATCGTACTTGTAGCACATCCCAGGAAGACAACAGGCAACAGAGAGTTTGACAATGATGAGGTGTCAGGATCCGCAGACATAACCAACAGAGTGGATATTGTTATGAGCTATGACAAGGACACTAAAAGAGGGGATAATCTCCGAGTTCTGAAGATAACCAAGAATAGATTATCCGGAAGACTTAAGAGCTTCGACCTGTTCTTCTCTGAAGACAGTAAGAGAATATCCGACAATGAGCAATCATTTGATTGGAAATATTTACCTGCGAACAATCAATTCATAGACGCAGATGATGACGAGATACCATATTAAGGAGTAACCATGAAGAATGAAGTTTATAAGAAGATAACGGAGATTTGGAGTTTTACTAAAAAGTATCTTGCGGTAGCTGAAGCAAAAGATCATGACGGATGGAAGGATTATGCGGATGATGCCAGGAAGATATACAACAGTACAGAAGGTATGCCGGAGTACTTCCGTGAGATGACCTTCAAGATGACGCAAGGTGCCATGGATTTGGTGGAAGGAGTGTATAGAGCATGAATAAGAATGTTGAGTTATTGGATTTATACAAGGCTAACGAGACTTTCAAGACTTATGTTGATAAATATGCGAAACATCACAACAAGTTGTTTCCTGAAGATTGCTTCTATGATGTGTTGGTTATCAATTATGCAAATTATCTGAAGGAAAAGGAGAACAAAAAGAATGGATAGTATATCGAAGCAGCTTGAAGAGATCGCAAACGAGATATGCAATAACTATTGTAAGTATCCGGAACAGTGGGATGAAGAGAAGGAAGGTTGTGAACTGTGCGAGTCGGAGTACTGTAAGAACTGCCCTCTGAGTAGATTGTGAGGTTGATATGTTTGAAGGAACAATAATCGAAGTAGACGGAATTGAGGTCAAGTGCTACCCGGATAATGATGGTCGGTCTTGGTACTATCATCCGAAGACAGGGAAGGTGGTGTATATAGATTGAATGAGATTATTGATAAGTTTGTTGATTTTCTCATAACAGAACTATGTGAAGGATGCACAGAATGCGAGCCAAGACTTGATCCAGATTGGAAACCGAACTTTGTTTGTTGTACGGAAGGTAAGATAAAATGGCTGCTTGATTGTGCGGAGAGGTATAAGAATGAGCGTACTTGATAATTATGAATGCAATGGACAGTTGAATCTATTTGGAATAGACTTTGCATCCTTTGCCAAGAAGTATTGCAAGCACCAGATGGCTTATCTGTCATTCGGTGAAGAGGGCAAAAGTTATCCTGCGTGCAATTACAAGAATGAGCAGGAAGCCAAGTGTTGGGCGGATTGGCAGAAGTGTAATGAGCAGAATTGTCCGTTTTTTAATTTCGGAGGTGAGTTAGAATGACAATTCCGGATAAATGCAAAGATTGCGATCACACCATAATCCAATTTGAGAGTGTTCATAAAGGATGGTGCAAGTATGAATATGAATCAGTAGTCAGGTGCGATTGCTTTCCGGTGCATTACAAGGTCGGATGTGTGAGCGCAGATGTCTATTGTGTGAAGAAGGGAGAAGCTGAATGAACAAAGAAGAAGCAATCAAATATTTCAAAGAGATGAAAGATGAATGTAACGATACAATCCACAAGGTCAGATATGTCACGCAGGAAGAAGCACTTGAAATGGCAATCAAGGCACTATCACAAGAGCCAAAGACAGGGCATTGGTTTGCGTGGAAACCCGAAGATGATGTTTGGCGCACAACTTGTTCTGAGTGCGGAGAAGAAACAAGAACACTTTGGGATTATTGCCCACATTGTGGCGCGAAAATGGTTGAGCCACGGGAAGAGAGGGATAAGGAATGATACTGATGATCAATATTGATGATGAAACATACAAAGATATTAAAAAGGGCAAAATATATAGTAGTTTCCGTGATGTACCGCTTGAGTCGGTTAATGCAATAGCAAACGGCACACCATTACCGCCACACGGTGATTTGATAAGCAGACAGGCGGTGCTTGATGCTATTAGAAGAATAAGCCTTGGTCAAACAGATGCCGTTAAGGTTTCTATGATGACAGAGGAATATGTAAAAAGAATACCATCCGTCAAGCAAGAGCCTATTCTTGACAAGATAAG
>JAEEGL016796115.1_pt1 | contig 11876 bp, 10 predicted proteins | sample 9134231 | NCBI WGS metagenome assembly JAEEGL01 (sample SAMN16246548, study PRJNA631951) | gut metagenome | biome: gut microbiome; feature: rumen; material: fiber-attached | host: Bos | place: Iran: Karaj | collected 2018-10 | reverse complement strand
CCTGCTCGAGAACGGTTCCGAGTGAATCGCCTTCGATAGAAGCGATAACGAGTACCTGGCATCCTGAACTGATCATGTTCTCGATCTGAGAAACCTGAGTAGCGATGTCGTTTGAAGCGTACTGAAGGTCAACTTCGTAACCTGCTGCCTCAAGGAGCTGCTTCATATTCTCGCCGTCCTGGTTCCATCTCTGGAGATCCTTGGTAGGCATTGCTACGCCGACTCTTCCTGCTCCCTCAGCTACGGTAGCGGGGGTATCGGTATCGGTGTTGCCTGCGTCTGCATCAGCATCAGCAGTATTGCTTGCAGCGGGTGAAGCGGGAGTGTTTCCGGTGGTGTTTCCACATCCAGCGAGAACAGTTGTAAGCATTGAAGCTGCAAGTAACAAACTAAATAACTTTTTCTTCATTTTTTCTTTCTCCTTCATAGGGATATTTATTTGTTACATGTATATTATTAGCACGTTACGGATGGAATTAATTTTTAGGCATCTTGATATTTTTTCCCTGATGAATCGTTTTCGAAACCCCTACGGGGTAATTTTTGTTGTTAAAAAAGACCAAAATCGCAATATATTACCCGCTCCATTTTGTTGAAAATATAAAAAAGCCCGAAAACTCGGGCTTTTTGGGGGGTCTGCAAATTTTTGATTGTTATTTATTTATCAGGGCATGAGTTCGGGATCGTACAGATATACATCTTCCTTAAGATGGAATCCGCTTCCGATTATGACCTCATTCATATTATCCGCGGTAACGGCTATGGGTTCGAGTCCTATATAAGGAATGACGTATGAACCGTCATTTATGGTAGAAATATCATTTCCGGTAAGTTCCTGACCTGTGGCAAGGGCGATGGCGCATTCCGCGGCACGCTTCGCCAGTTTTTCAACGGGCTTGTAGACCGTCATGGTCTGTGTGCCTTCGATGATCCTCTGGCAGGCTTCAAGATCGGCATCCTGTCCGACTACCATCACATTACCCGCAAGTCTCATAACGGAAAGAGCCTGTATTACCTGACCTGCAAGATTATCGTTACCGCACATTATAGCATCAGCCTGTGTTACCAGATCCATGTGGGTATATATGTAATCCGCCGCAAGTTCCGCTCTCCATCCGTCGCAGTGCATGGTATCGAGTATTTCGATCCTGTACTTATCGCACACATCGGTAAAGCCGTTTTCGACAAGGGGTACATTATTGTCGGTAGGCGATCCACCGAGCATAAGAACGCTCCCGCCGGCAATGCCGTTGCTTAAGAGTTCCTCCGCCATAAGCTTTCCTACCATATAGTTATCGAATGTGATATAAAGATCCGCATTCGAATTGGTAACAAGTCTGTCATAAGCTATGATCTTGATACCGGCGTTCTTGGCCTTTTCGACAACATCTTTCAGGGATTCGGAATCTATACAGACAATGACTATTACGTCTACGCCCCTGCTGATAAAATACTCTATCTGTTCGATCTGCTTCTCGACATCACCGTTAGCATTCTGTACATTGACCGTTGCTCCGAGCTCTTTGGCAGTCGATACAAATACATCCCTGTCCCTCTGCCATCTCTCAATAACGAAAGAGTCAAAGCTCATTCCGATCTCAATGGTATCATTAGCTGCATCGCCTACGGCTTCCTGATCTCCTGCGGGAGTTTCGCATCCCGTAAGGACCAGTAGAAAAGCTGCGAGTAATGCCGTCAGTTTCTTTTTCACTTACTTACCCTCTCTGTATTCCGTAGGAGTCACACCCACATTCTTTTTAAATGTCTTACTGAAATAATTCGGATCGGAATATCCGACTTTCGCGCAGATCTCCTTCATGGATAACTGGGTCGTTGCCAAAAGCTCTTTGGCTTTATCCATTCTAAGTCCCGTAAGGTAATCTATGAAATTCTCTCCGGTGCCTTCCTTGAAGATCCTGCTCAGATAGTAAGAACTGATATTGACTTCCCTGGATACATCTTCGAGAGTGATGTTATCTGTATAATTGCTCTCTATATATTTCTTAGCCGCTTCGATGGCATCGTTGGAACTTTCTTCACGCTTGGTGGAGATGTTTCTGCAGGAGAAGATCAGCCTGTCGGAGAACCAGTTCCAAAGACTGTCGGTATCCTCGATGCCCATAAGCGTGGGAAGATAATCCCTGCGGTTCGAAATACTGTAGACCATACCGCCGCTGCTGTAGGATATATGCTCGGCCCTGAGTGCAAACTCAAGTATCTTGAGTCTTATATCCATGATGTCCCCGCCGCGGATATATTCAAAGTATTCTTTTGCGGCGCTCAGTGCCGCATCGGTTCTTCCTTTTTCTACTTCCGCAAATATCTTTCTCTCGATATCGACGGGGTAATTTTCGGAATACTCGCATCCGATGGGAAGGTCATCCGCATGTGCTACTGTATTGGTGGTAAGGAGAAGTGAGTTTACGGCATCCCTGTAGGAGCTTTCCATATCCCTTATCTTCTCCACTCTTCCGACACCGATCCTGAATGCGATATCGGTACGTTCTCTTAATTTATGTGCAAGTTCTCTTGCCTTTCCGATGACCTCGACTCTTTCGTTATAATCCATCGAAGCATTCGCAAAAGGAATCAGCACGGCGATCTTGTTGCCCATTACGGAGCCGACTATACCGCCGAAATAATCTTTGATGTAACTTCTTATATTCTGATAATGCTGCTGGAGTTTGACACCGCTTCCGACGGCGTTGGTCATATGGTTGCCTTCCGCGGCATCACCGGATACGATGACCATCATATAACCGTAGTCGGAGGTTATCTCAAGCATTGATCTGTAATTTTCTATATCTTCATCAAAATATTCGTGGAACAAAATATTATAGATGAGTCCGTTTTCGAGAATGGGGACGACGGTTTCGAGTTTTTCTCTTATGAAGAGATCGTTCGAACGGCGCTTCTTCTCCTCATCGACCATGGACATGGCATTCTTGAGTGCGGAGATCATACGGTTTCTGTCCATGGGTTTGGTCATGTATTCAATCGCACCGAGCTTAATGGCTTCCTGGGCGTAATCGAATTTATCGTATGCAGACATGACGATGAAGATGGTGTTCTCGTTGCTCGTTCTGATCTCGCGCATTGCATCAAGACCGTTTATTCCGGGCATCTGGATATCCATTACCGCAATATCGGGATGAAAAGTCTCCGCAAGCTCGATTACTTTTCTTCCGGTTTTTGCATGTTCGATTATGCAGTTGTTTCCGAATTCTTTTTCGATAATGAATGTAAGGGAATCGATAACTATTCCTTCATCATCGGCAAGTAAGATTTTATACATCTGCAGACCCCCTGCTGTCCGTACTCAGATACATTATAAACTTGGAGCCCTTGCCCTCGCCTTCACTTTCGATGTGAATGACGTCTTCTTCCCCGACAAAAAGCTTAAGTCTTGCTATTACATTATCCATTCCGATACCGTTGGACTCTTTCTTGGTACCGGATACGGGCGTTCCGTTCAATAAGCCTTCGATCATCTCAGGACTCATTCCGATGCCGTTATCCTCGATGCTTATGCAGGCTTTATCATCCTGCCTGTAAACCTTCATCTTGATACGGCCTTCGCCCATCATATCCCTTATGCCGTGATTGACGCAATTTTCCACTATGGGCTGGAGTATCATACTGGGCATTTTGACATCCATAAGAGAGCTGTCGATTTCTTTTTCATATAAGATGTCGCCGGAAAAACGAACGTTTAATATGTAGATATAATTGTCTACAAGTTCTATCTCTTCTCCGATAGTTACAGTCTTGGAGCCCTTCTTAACATTATATCTGAAAAACTCAGCCATGACCTGCACATACTCATATGTCCTGTCGGCACCTTCCATCATTGCAAGCTGTGCGCCCGCATTAAGCGTGTTGAAAAGAAAGTGGGGATTGATCTGTGCCTGAAGATATTTAAGCTGCGCATCTTTAAGATGAGCTTCCATCATAAGCTCTTTTTCTTTGAGTTCACGCTCGGTCTCGGCATTTTCCCTGATCTGTCTGATGTAGTCCTGAATACTGATAACCATCTGGTTAAAGGCACCGGTAACGACACCGACTTCGTCATGGGATATTTCGGGAAGCGGTTCAAGATCGAAATTACCTTTACCCACTTCATCCGCTCTGCCCGCCAGAGTTTTAAGAGGGCTGGTCAGATTGGCCGTCAGTCTGAGGATAAGAAGTGCGTTGACTATGATGATTGCGATAAGGATCAGGTTTCCGCCCTGCTCGAAACCTTTGAAGGCCGATACCATCTCACGGTAGTTCTCGGAATTTTCTTTGAACTGTTCGTTATTGAGGCTGTAGATATATGTACTGATATATCCGTACAGTTTGGTAGCTTCTTCGTAATGGCTTCTGTATTTTTCTACGTTACGTCCGCGCTTTGCTTCGATCGTCTGAGCTACTTCATCAAGATAAGCTTCGGACATGTTTCTGATGGAATACTCCATACGGTCCAGAAGTCTTCCGGTTACAACATCGGACAGTTCCGCCGCCCGGTCGGAATAGATCTGTGTGGTACGGTAATAGTTCTCAAGCGAATCACTGGTCTTGGCATTCAGGTATTCGGTCATGGAATCCTGAACCTGGTTAAGCGATACGGACAATTCGTTTAACTGAAGGTTTGCCTGGTAAACCGTATCAATCCTTCTTGACATAATGTTGATACCCGCAAGAAGGACGATGTTTATAAAGAAGACAAAGAGATTTGCCATCAGTGATATGGTAGTCAGTTTTACCTGGAGGGATAAGTTGCGGAATTTAGTCCTCATTCTCGCCCTCCCCCATAAACTCCGCGACATTCTCCTTGGTGATCACGGTGATGTCGGAAGTAAAATACTGGCTGGTATATCCGTACTGGAAATACTCATCAAGTGCATTGACGCTGTAGCGGCCCATCTGTTCGGTGTCCGTTGAGATGGTTGCGTAGATAACATTCCTGTCGATTCCGTTTAAGATAACTTCGGAATCGTAATATCCGAGTATATTTACAAGACCTACCTCGTTGTAATCGACAACGGTCTGGTAAGCCGCAATGGTATCCATTTCATTAAGGCATACAACTATCTCGGGAAGGGATTCTCTATCCTTAAGAAGGAGAGTTTTGATGGACTCTTCGACCGAGAATTCATTGGTGGTATCAACACCGTAGATTGAGAGATTGATGGGAGGATGTCCCGCTCTCTGCTCGGAGGATTCTCCGTCTATCGTCTCCTGTACCGCGGAGAACATGATATTCTGGGAAGCATCCGCGGAATTTACATCTGCAAAAATGACCACCTCGATCTTATCGTTGGTGAATTTCTTCTCATTTGCAAGCTTAAGGATCAGTTCTCCGTACTGTTTTCCGAGGTTATAGTTACTTACACCGACAAAGCTGAGTCTGTCGGAAGCTGAATTATCATTATATAAAGTAATGACCTGAATACCGTTTTTGGCGGCAGTATCGATCAGTTCGGTCATCTCCTTCGAATCGTCTGCATTTACGATTATGCCGTCCACTCCGGAAATGGTTGCGATCTCCATAAGCTCGTACACGGAATAATCTCTGGAGAGATTATCGGAGATCATCTCGACGCAGTCATTGTTCAAACGTGCCGCATCGAGTGCGGATTTATATACCGACTGCCAGAAGGATGACTTGGCATTGTCGGTTATCATCACATAATATCTGTCATACGGTTCGGAGTCATTGCTGATTCCGAACCTTCTGGTATAGCGGATGAAATTAATAACAAGGATCACGGTCAAAGCCGCTATGACCAGAGTGATGATTCCTACGAGTATCGAATTGTATCTTCGCTTTTTGGGTGTCAATCGTAAGCTCCCTTAACTGTTTATCATACGGATAATAAAATATCACATTCGGGCTCATAAAAACAATGTGCGGTATGCAAAGCACACCGCACATAAATGGTTCGTTTCAGGGCTGACTGTATTTAATTCTCCGCTGCCTTTTCCTGCTTTTTGGCAACAAGATCGGCTCCGATTCCGGCTCCCTTGAGAACAGGACTTATCTTCTTGTAGATAAGAAGGGTAATGAGCGAAATAACGGTTCCTTTAATGAAGTTAAGCGGAGCTACGCATGCGAGAACGAAAGCTACTATGTTGTTCTCTCCCGCAAGAGGGTTAACCTTGGTTCCCATCTCGAGAATGGCCTCAAGAGGCATTCCGTAAAGCTTGGCAAATGCGGGAAGCAGGTAGAGCGCATTGAATGCGGTTCCGAAGATCGTAATGCAAATGGTTCCGAGGATACATGATCTTAAAGCATTCTTCTTGGTCCTGTTTGCATAGTAAAGGGTAGCTGCGGGAATAACGAATGATGCTCCTACAGCAAAGTTTGCAAGTTCTCCGACAAATGCGGTGGAAGTTCCCTTCATGAACAACTTAAGAATGATCTTGATGAACTCGATAAGTACGCCCACGGAAGGTCCGAAAGCATATGCACCGATCATTACGGGAAGCTCGGAAAGGTCAAGCTTGTAAAAAGAGGGTGCAAAGGGCATCGGAAGTTCAAAAAGCATAAGAACCGCGGAAATCGCTGACAAAAGACCGACAGATGCGGCACGTCTTGCAGCGGATGTTTTATCGGTAATTCCTTTTTGACCGCGGATAATTCTCTCGGCGATCGCCGAAACAGTAAAGAGACAGACGATGATAAGCAGAAAACTGCCTACATACATGGCATTGGCTTTAAGCTGAGCTGCCAATTCAAGCATTTTACTCATATAATTCCTCCTTCTTTCATCCGGACTGTACCGTTGGTATCGGAGTTTCACCGATTCGGCCCCGAAAGGCTCGCGGACTTTACCGCCAGTAGGGAGTTTCACCCTGCCCTGAAGTTAACGTCAGAATTATATTACAGCCTCCCGTTTATTGCAATAGTGCCCAAATAATGATAAATTCTAGGTATAATTAAGGTCTGAAACAGATGAACACGGAAAATTCTACATATAACAATTACAACCCCGACAGAGGAAGACGTGCATTCGATACCGCCTCTGTGGTAATGGGGATCATATCAATGGTAGTTTTGTGCACGGGCGTTTTAAGTATACCCGCAGGAGCTCTCGGTATTCTTTTTGCGACGCTCGGAAAAAAGCCCGGAGTGCAACATTCGAATACCGCAAAGGCAGGGCTGATCCTGTCGTCTGTCGGCATGATAGCGGGAATTCTCACCGTTACGATCGCGCTTTACTGGTTCTGTACGGATCCTTCGGCACCCGAACAGGTCAGGAACATGTATGAAGCTTACGGAATGGAAATGCCTGAATTTCCTATTTTCTCGGGAGGTTGAATCATTTGGGCTTATCAATAGGTTCGATCGGAAACCAAATACCGGGATACAGTGACTCCCAGGTCAGGAGGATAGCGGGACCTACCGTTACCCCCATGGAAGTCTCTGCGCTCAAAAGCGGTCAGCCCGGCAAGGTAAACAAAGCCGAATGCGAAACCTGTAAGCAGAGAAAATATCAGGACGGCTCCAACGAGAACGTATCGTTCAAATCCGCCCAGCACATCTCCCCCACAGCTGCGGGAGCAAGAGTCAGGGCACACGAGCAGGAGCATGTTTCCAACGCATATTCCAAAGCTGCCGAGGACGGCGGCAAGGTTTTACAGGCATCCGTTGCGATCCATACGGCTGTCTGCCCGGAATGCGGAAGAACCTATATATCCGGCGGAACAACAACCACCAAGATATCTTACTCTAACGAAGATAATCCTTATCAGAAGGGCCTGAAGAAACTTCACGGCCTTGCTACGGAAGGAATGAATTTTGATAAACAGATCTGAATATCGTACACCCGCGGATTTAAAAGCGCGTGCACAGTCCGCCCTTGCAGGCAGATATGCACCGGCCGTGATGGTTACTCTCTCATATTTCATATGGCTCTATCTGATCACTTATTCCGGGAGCATCATCTCCGCCATGATAGGCAGGATGCCCTTTTTCTCCGGACTGAATGTCGGCATTAAAGCGCAGATCATTTTCACCGTCATCTCCACTCTGATCGCATCGGTTTTGAGTATTATCGGTGAGATGTTCGTTTGCGGGCTGGACCTTTATTATCTCAATATCTCCACGGGACGTGACGGTCAAAGCAGCGATATCTTCGCAGGATTCAGGGATAATCCGTCGGAAACTTTCAAGATCGCGGCATTTCTTCTCCTGCCCACCATCGTCATATCATTTCCTTATAACATCTTCACGGATCTGTATCTTGTGACCGGAGTTAAGAACTACCTTTACACAGCATGCATTTTCCTGGGACTTGCACTTATAGCATCCCTGTACATGCACCTTACTTACGGAATGGCATTTTTCCTGAAGCTTGATTTCCCCACTTATTCCGCAGGAAAGATCCTTCACCTTACCAGGGAAAAGATAACGGGGCACAGAGTAAGACTTCTTCTGCTTGATCTGAGATTTATCCCGATGCTTATCTTATGCCTTCTTTCTATGGGAATCGGAATGAGCTGGGTTTATCCGATAATGCTCGAGGCACATGCACTCTTTTTCCTGAATCTCATGAATCCCGGACACTATATCCCGATTGATGAAAGAATCTGATAAATGACAAAAAAAGATCCGGACGATGATCGTCCGGATCTTTTATTATGCCTATCAATGAAGATCTTCGATTCTGAGCTCTTTGTGCTTATTAAGATCGATGAAATCATTTCCGCACTTTACGACAGGTCTTGAATACTCGCCGGGATTGAGCATAATGATCGTTCCCTCGCGGCCGTCGGAAAGTCTGCATGCATTCTGGATGTATGTATAGGTAACATTCTTAAGGAATGTCATGATGATATCGGGATCGTACTTCTCAAGTCCCTCGTCCTCAAATATCTCAACAACCCTGAAAGGACAGATGGGGCCTCTGTATACTCTCGCGCTGGTCATCGCATCATAAACATCACTTACTGCGGTAAGTCTTGCGAAAAGATCGACTCTGTCTCCGTGGAGCTTGAGAGGATATCCGCTTCCGTCAAATCTCTCGTGATGCATGATAGCGGTGCTCTTGATGTGATCGGGAAGATCTCTGTCTTTGAGTATCTGATATCCGTACTCGGCATGACGCTTGATTTCTTTTCTCTCATCATCGGTAAGAGGTGTCTTCTTGTTGAGGATATCTCTTGAAACCTTGAGCTTTCCGATATCAAACAGGATTCCGGCCATCATGGCCATTTCCTGATCTGCTTTGCTCCATCTGAGCCATCCGGATACGACATAGTTCAAAAGTGCTACGTTCATACAGTGAGCGAATGTCGAATCATCGAATCCTCTCATGGCATGAAGCATATCGATAACCGATACTCTCGATCCGGCTTTTGCGATCATATCGAGCGGCTTTTCAAGCAGGAGAATGGGATCGACTTCCACGTTCTTATCGACCATCTCACTGACATGGAATTCAAGTGATTTCTTACCTTCTTCGTAGTCGGCCTGAAATTCCTTGAACAGCTCGGTATCTCTTAACTTCTCGAAATGAGAAGGCTCACGTCCTTCTTCTGCCTGCGCAGGAGCGGCCTCTTTGGCCTCATCCTCTACATATATGCTGAGGATTCCGTATAGCTCAAGTCTGGTAATGAGAGTCTGTGAAAGCTTAGTACCTTTAGCAATGACGGTTTTGTTGTCATAGTTAAGCACGTCGCTTCCGACGATCATTCCGGGCTTAAGTTTTGAAGTTGAAATTTTGTTCATATGCTATAACCCCCGTTGCATATGGATGGGTCATCAAACATCTTCGTCATCTCCGCCGACTTCTTCGCCGCCGGTGCTCTTCCACTTAAGGAAGCTTACAATGAACTGGTCAAGCTTTCCGTCAAGCACACCGAGTGCATCGGAAGTCTTATATCCGGTTCGTTTATCGGTTACCATGGTATAAGGCTGGAGGAAATAGCTTCTGATCTGGTTACCCCAGGCAATGTCTTTGATATCGCCTGCGATACCCTTGCTCTTTGCTTCTTCCTCTTCCTGCCTGAGTTCGAAGAGCTTTGCACGAAGCATTTCAAATGCCTTGTCCTTGTTCTGGAACTGGCTTCGCTCATTCTGGCAGGTAACCACGATTCCCGTGGGGATATGGGTGATACGGATAGCGGACGATGTCTTGTTGATATGCTGACCGCCGGCACCGCTGCTTCGATAAGTATCGATACGTAAATCCTTATCCTCTATTACTATATCATTATTTTGAGGAATTACGGGCATAACCATGCAGGAAACGAAAGAAGTTTGTCGTTTTGCCTGCGCATTGAAGGGCGAAATTCTTACAAGTCTGTGTACGCCCTTTTCACTCTTTAAGTATCCGTAAGCATTGGCACCGCTGACCTGGAAGGAAACCGATTTGATTCCGGCTTCGTCTCCGTCCAGAAGGTCAAGCACCTCAAGCTTAAGGCCCTTCTTATCGGCCCACTTGGAATACATACGGAAAAGCATACCGCACCAATCACAGCTCTCGGTTCCGCCGGCACCCGCATTGAGCTCGACGATCGCATCGGAATCATCATACTCGCCGCTGAGCAGGGTTGAGAGTCTGAGTTCTTCAAATCTGGTGACAAAGCTTTCGAGTTCCTCTCTTGCTTCGGGAATGAGGGATTCATCCTCCTCTTCATTTCCCATTTCTACAAGAGTAAGTATATCAACGATACCGGTCCCAAGGCTCTTAACAAGATCCCTGGTATCCTTAAGATTCTTGAGCTCTTTCATCTTCGCATTTGCCCTGTCGGGATCATCCCAGAATCCGGGCGCTTCCATTTCTCTTTCGAGCTCTTCTATTTTCTTGGACTTGTCTTCAAGGCTGAGTGAATCCTTAACTTCTGCTAAAGGTGCCTTGTAAGCAAGTATTTCCTGTTTAATCTGATCAAGTTCTACCATATTATCCACACTTTCCGAAAAAATTAACTAAGGTTACTTATTTCCGAAAAGTCTGTCAGAGCTTCATGCCGGGTCTTCCGTGGCAGGCCTTGAACTTCTTGCCGCTTCCGCAAGGGCAGGGATCGTTGGGATAAACCTTCTGAGCCGCTCTTGTCTTGGGAGCTCTGGGGCCGGAATCGTCCTTGTTGGTTCCGGTTACCTGGGCAACCTGTTCACGCTCAACCTTCTGCTCAACCTTGATATGCATGAGAACTTTGACGGTATCCTCCTGAATGTTCTGGATGAGCTCGTCAAACATTGCATAGCCCTGATTTCTGTACTCGATAAGGGGATCCTTCTGTCCGTAGGAAGCAAGACCTGCGCCCTGTTCCATTATTGCCATATCGTCAATATGTCCCATCCACTTGCGGTCGATGGTACGGAGAAGGATTACTCTCTCTACTTCACGGATCTGTTCGGGCTCGGGGAATTCAGCTTCCTTGGTCTCATAGAACTTAACAGCCTCTTCCTTGAGAGCCTGCTTAATGCTGTTCTTTTTGAGCTTGCTCATTCTCTCACGGGTTACGGGCTCGAGAGGAATGATGGGAAGAAGGAGCTCGTTGAGTTCATTGAAATCCCATTCTTCCGAATTAACATCGTCATTGATACATGTATCGACACTTCTCTCGACGATATCGGTGATCATCTTATAGATGTAATCACGCATGCTCTCGCCGTCGAGAACTTTGCGCCTCTCTTCATAAATAATCTCTCTCTGCTCGCTCATTACGCGGTCATACTCGAGGAGATTTATACGGATTCCGAAGTTGTTGGACTCGATCCTCTTCTGAGCCGATTCGATTGCACCGGTAAGTGCCTTGTGCTCGATCTCCTGTCCCTCGGGAACTCCGAGAGCGTTGAACATGGAGATAAGTCTCTCTGAACCGAAGAGTCTCATGAGATCGTCTTCGAGTGAGAGATAGAACTTGGATTCACCGGGATCTCCCTG
>JAEEGL013953184.1_pt1 | contig 11876 bp, 9 predicted proteins | sample 9134231 | NCBI WGS metagenome assembly JAEEGL01 (sample SAMN16246548, study PRJNA631951) | gut metagenome | biome: gut microbiome; feature: rumen; material: fiber-attached | host: Bos | place: Iran: Karaj | collected 2018-10 | reverse complement strand
TGCGATATATTTGCTTCGCAAAAGCGATATACGCTTCACTCCGTTCGCGCGCGATATGATATGCATTCCTTATCACGTGCCGCAGGCACATATCGCGCCGAAGGTATATCGCTTCCCGGAGGGATATATCGCGCATTCCGGTAGGAATGCATATCGCTGTCGCGCTTTCAGCGCGACAAATTCCAATTCATCTGATCAGCGTCACGGTCGCGGTTTTGCCGTCACAGGTAAATTCCACGTGCCGGCCGGCGAACTCAAAGGCGTATACGCGGGCGGGATCTTCCTGATAATGCGGGCGGGGATCCCCTGCCAGCACTTCGGCGAGCTGGTTTACAAAGTCCGCGGGAAGCCCGGCGGTATCCACGCCGAACACCACGTTGAGGCGCGCCCCCGCCACGGCCGCCGCGTACCCGCCGACGGCTTCCGGCACACAGTCCGTAAAGGGCAGATAGGGTTTTACGTCGTAGATCGGCGTGCCGTCCGTCAGATCCGCGCCGGAAACGTACAGCACCGGGGCAAGCGCATCCTCATAATCCACGCGCGTCAGTTTTACGCAGGACAGCCCCAGCGAATTCGGGCGATAGGGCGAACGGCTGGCAAACACGCCCACGCGCTCGTTCCCGCCCAGACGCGGCGGCCGTACCGTCAGGGGATTGCCCTGCCGCTTTGCCTCGGAAAAACCCCACACGAGCCACAGATGGGAAAAGCCCTCAATGCCCCGGATCGCCTCCGGCGAACGGAACGCGGGCTCGAACACGATCTTTCCCTCCGTGCGCACAAGGCCGCTCTGGCGCGGCACGCCGAACTTGGAGGAAAACGGCGTAGATATATATGCAACGGGAAGGATTTCGGGCATCGTACGGACCTCCGGGAAAAGTGTACAAATTTCAGTTTATCGCTCTGATCAAATGAGGAATGAGGAATGAGAAATTAGGAATTATCGGTGACGGCTAAAGCCGCATTTTACGATGATACCAGTGGTTTCGCTTTTATAATCGGGTATGGGCGGAGCCCATCCTTCATTCCTAATTCCTCATTCCTAATTGAGCTACAAATTCCAATTTATGAAGCAACATCATTATACTTCCCCACTCAAAAAAAAGCAAGCCAAGAAAACGCTTGCAAAGGGGGCGGCGGGCTGGTATGATGGATACGGAAACTGCAAGGGGGCTTTCGTATGGACGATATTTTTACAAGGACGCGGATGCTGCTGGGCACGGCAGCCTTAGATAAGCTGAAAAACGCGCGGGTAGCCGTGTTCGGGCTCGGCGGCGTGGGCAGCTACGCGGTTGAGGCGCTGGCGCGCAGCGGCGTGGGCGCGCTGGATCTGATCGATAACGACACGATAAGCCTGTCCAATATCAACCGACAGATCTACGCGCTGCATTCCACCGTAGGGCAGAAAAAGACGGAGACCGCCAAAGCGCGGGTGCTGGATATCAACCCGGACTGCCGCGTAACGGTTTACGACGTTTTTCTGCTGCCGGAAACGGCGGACCGCTTTGACTTTGCCGCATACGATTTTATCGTGGACGCCGTGGATACCGTGGCGGCCAAGCTCTGCCTGATCGAAAAGGCGCAGGCCGCAAACGTGCCGATCATAAGCAGCATGGGCACCGGCAACAAGCTGGATCCCACAAAGCTGGAGATCGCGGATATCTACGATACCTCCGTATGCCCGCTGGCGCGGGTAATGCGCTGCGAGTGCCGCAAACGGGGCGTCAAAAAGCTGCGCGTGCTGTATTCCACGGAACAGCCCCTCGCGCCCCGCGCGGATGAAACGCCGGATAACCCCACCGGGCGCAGAAGCGTGCCCGGCTCCACCGCCTTCGTTCCCCCGGCGGCAGGGCTGATCATTGCGGCGGAAGTGGTAAGGACGCTTACAGAAGAAGTTCGGTAAATTGAAATTTGCAGCTCAATTAGGAATTAGGAATGAGGAATTAGGAATGAAGGATGGGCTCCGCCCATATCCGATTATAAAGGCGAAACCACTGGTATCATCGTAAAATGCGGCTTTAGCCGCCACCGATAATTCCTCATTTCTCATTTCTCATTCCTCATTTGATCAGAGCGATAAACTGAAATTTGAATCACTCTCCCCGAAATATGATCTTTCCGTCCTCCACGTCCACGGTAAGCGCATCGGGGACGGCATCCAGCAGCAGGGAGGAGAGCGGCGTTTCGATCTCGGCTGTAATATACCGCCGCAGAGGGCGCGCCCCGTATGCGGCCGTATCGCAGCAGGCAACGATATAAGGCGCTACGGTTTCGGCAAACCGCAGCGTCAGCCCCGCGGCGGCGGCACGGGCAGCAAGCTCGCACAGCATTTTTCGCGTGATGGCAAGCAGGTTTTCTTCGGTCAGCCTGCCGAACACCACGATCTCATCGATCCGGTTCAGAAATTCGGGCCGGAATATTTTTTTCAGTTCCGCGCGCACGGCTTTTTCCGCGTCCTGCGCCGGATCCCGCGCGCCGAAGCCGAGCGCGGGCAGCGCTTCGGAAACATAGCGGTCCCCCGCGTTGGAGGTAAAGATCACCACAGCGTTGCGGCAGCTGACCGTTTTGCCCGCGGCGGTGGTCATCGTCCCGTCCTCCGTGAGCTGCAGCAGCGCGTTGAACACGTCCGGATGGGCTTTTTCGATCTCATCGAACAGCAGCACGCTGTACGGTCTGCGGCGGAGCCTCTCCGTGAGCTGCCCGCCGTCTTCGTACCCCACGTAGCCGGGCGGCGTCCCGAACAGACGCGAGACCGCGTGCGCCTCGCCGTATTCCCCCATATCCACGCGGATCAGAGCCTTTTCATCCTGAAATACGCATTTCGCCACGGCCTTGGCAAGCTCCGTTTTGCCCACCCCCGTGGGGCCGCAGAAGAAAAACGTGCCCATAGGGCGCTTGGGGTCTGCAAGCCCCGTCCTTGCCCTGCGGATGGCTGCGCATACGGCCCTCACCGCCTGCGCCTGCCCGATCACCAGCTTTCCGAGTTCCGCCTCCAGCCCTGCGAGGCGGGCTTTTTCATCGGTCTGCAGGCCCGTGACCGGGATCCCGGTCTGTTCGCTGAGCACCTCTGCCACGTCCGCGGCGGTCACCTCCGGGGGATGAGCGAGCAGTTCCGTTTCCGCCCGGGCGCGCTCCGCCTCCAGCGCGTCACGCAGCGCGAGCTCCGCTTCGCGCAGATCTGCGGTATTCCCGCCGCCCAGGGCGGCTGCCTCGCGGTAAGCGGCGTGGGCCTGCGCAAGCTCCCCCTCCAGCCGGATCACGGATCCCGGTTTTTCCGCGCGTGCGATGGCCTTCGCGGCGGCTGCCTCGTCCAGCAGGTCTATGGCCTTATCGGGCAGAAAGCGGTCGTTCAGATACCGGGCGGAAAGCCGCACGGCGGCCGTGACCGCGTCGTCCCCGATGCGGCAGCCGTGATGCGCCTCAAACTTCGGGCGCAGCGTAAAAAGGATCTCCGCGGCCCGCTCCGGGGTCGGCTCCTCTACGGTCACGGTCTGAAAGCGCCGTTCCAGCGCCGCGTCCTTTCCAATACAGCGGCGGTATTCCTCCAGCGTGGTGGCCCCGATCACCCTGAGTTCTCCCCGGGCCAGCGCGGGCTTCAGAATGTTTGCCGCGTCCACAGCCCCTTCGGCGGAACCCGCGCCTACGATGTTATGCAGCTCATCGATGAACAGGATCACGTTTCCGGCGGCCGTAACCTCCTGCAGCACGTTTTTGATGCGCTCCTCAAAATCGCCGCGGTACTTGGCCCCGGCCACCATGGAATTGAGCTGCAGCGACCAGACGCTTTTGTTCTGCAGCGCCGCGGGCACCTCCCCTGCGGCGATCCGCGCGGCAAGCCCCTCCGCCACAGCCGTTTTCCCTACGCCGGGATCGCCCACGAGGCAGGGATTGTTTTTGCCGCGGCGGCACAGGATGCGGATCACGCGGGCGATCTCCGCTTCGCGGCACACAACGGGATCCAGCCGGCCCTCCCGCACCAGCGCGGTCAGCTCCACGGCGTATTTCTGCAGATTGGAAAGCCCCTTCTGCCTCTCCGGCAGCCTTGGGGTGAGCAGCGTTTCCGCGTCTCGCATGGCTGCGGCCAGATCCTGCGCAACTGCTGCCGGGGATATACCCAGCTGCGCAAGCATACGCACACCGGACGTGTGTTTCTCCGCAAGCAGGGCGCCCAGCAGCCTGCCCGTGCCCGCGCCGCTCTCCTCCCCCGCGGAAAGCCGGAGCGCGTTGCCCAGCACACGCTGCAGCCGGGGCGTGATATCCGCCTGCGTGAGCAGCGTTGGCACGCCGGATCCCACGTTTTTCATCAGATATGCTTCCACGTCCGCAGCCGTCAGACCGCGCCCGCCGAGCACGGCGCCGGCAAGACCGCTCCCATCCGCCGAGAGCGCCCACAACAGATGCTCGGTGCCGATATACGTATGCCCCGCCCCCTCCGCCAGTGAAACGGCGCGATTGAGCACGGCATTGGATTTTTGAGAAAAGCCGGTGAACTGATACACGGGAAGGTCCTTCTATAAATTGAAATTTGTAGCTCAATTAGGAATTAGGAATGAGGAATTAGGAATGAAGGATGGGCTCCGCCCATACCCGATTATAAAGGCGAAACCACTGGTATCATCGTAATATGCGGCTTTAGCCGCCACCGATAATTCCTCATTTCTCATTTCTCATTCCTCATTTGATCAGAGCGATAAACTGAAATTTGCCGCACAAACCAAAAAGAAAAACAGCACGCGCATGGGTGCTGTTCTCATTATACTTCCGTTTTTCTGTTTTTATTCACCGAACAGGGCCTTGCGTACGATGGCGGCGCGCATTTCGTCCCGCCGCTCGTGCGGCAGCTTCTGCCCGGCCAGCGTATTCACCGAGGCGGGCTGCAGCGTGAATATCAATTCGTTGATCGTGGGGATATCGAACGAACACAGACCGTAGAGCGCGCCGAGACGGATCCACGAGAGCATCTCGCTCATCTCGTTTGCCGTGAGCAGCTTTGCTCCTTTGAGCAGCGAAACGGCCCGGGAGACCCGGTCCTGCGCAGAGATATCGCGCACGTATTCCTCCGCGGCCGCGCGCTCTCCGGTTTCCAGCTGCAAACAGAAGGACTTCAGGTTGGAAAGCGCCTCGTTCACGGAAAGCCCCAGCGTAACGGCGTTGGAAACGCGGAAAAGATCGCCCACGGCGTTCAGCCCGCTGCCCCCGAAGGGCGTTACGGTCACGCCCAGCTTGCCCATAATGGAAGAGAGCGCGGGGATCTTTCCGGCGCGGGAGAGCACCGGCAGGTGCATGATCACGGCGGGCACGCAGCCCGTGCCGAGATCCGCCGGGCTCTGGTTGAGATAGCCGAGCTCGGGGCTGACGGCCAGCGGCAGCGAGGCGTTGATGCGCTCCCGCACGAAAACGGCCATGGAGCAGGCCTTTTCGGGATCCAGCCCGCCCACGGCGGCACGGATCTTTACGTGGTTCTCGTCGCACAGCATCAGGGAAAGGCGCTCATCCGCCGTAAAGGCCAGCAGGCTGCCGTCCGCAGCGGAGGCGAATTCCGGCGTGATCAGATGGCGTTCCGCAAAGGACGCCGCTTCGTAGGGGTAGAGCCTTGCGGGATCCGCCAGCGTAAACTCCCCTGCGCCGCTCAGAGCGCCTGCGATCTTTCTGCCCAGCGCGTTCTTCTGCACGGGGGTCAGCCGGGCCGGGAACGGAATGCCGTCCACGTTAGCGGTGAGCAGGACCGTGCTGCCGATCACGATATCGCTGTGGCCGGAGCTTTGCTTATACCATTTTTCTTTTGCCGGGGCGTCCGCCGCCGGGACCGTGCCCGCCTGATACAGGGCGCGGCCGTGCATTTTGCGGATCACGGGGAGCAGTTTATCGCCGAACACACGGTAGCAGTTCGGGCAGCCGGGGCGGGAGGAGCGTACGATATCGTCAAAGCTCAGGCCACACACCTCGCAGCGCACCACGCGGTTGCCCAGCGCGCTGAAATCCGGAGCGGCAAGGCTCTCGGCAGCACGCGCGGCAAAGGGAAAGGCAAATCCGGCAAAGAGATTGCCGTAGCCCAGCGCTCTGGCGCAGTCCGCGCACAGATGCACCTCGGCGGCTTCGCCGTTGATGATCCGCCGCAGATGGACGCCGGCGTCTTTGGTATGACAGTTCTGACAAAGCATGTGCGTTTACTTCCTTATTCCTGCGGCGCGTCCGCTGCAGATTCCGTTCCGTCCGCCGCGGTTTCCGCCGCGAACACGGCGGTGAGCTGATAAAAGTCGTTTTCGGCGTCCTTTACGCTGACGATCACGGCGCCGTCGTTCAGAAGGGAAATATTGGCAACGCTGTTGAATACCTCGTCCGTATAAGCCACCATGGAACCGGTTTCCAGATCCATCAGGCCGAGGGCGTAAACGTTTTTATCGTTTTCGCCGCGCACCGCGCAGTATCTGCCGTTTTCGGAGATCTCAAACATATCGGCGGTAAAGCCATCCTTAAAGCAGGTGTAGGTCACCTGTTTTGTTTCGCCGGTGATCACGTTCATCAGGCTGCCGGTCTTTTTATTGAAAATATATCTGCCGCGGACGATGTAATCCTCCTGCAGGCTGCCGGAGAACGCATCCACGGGACGGGTCTCCTGATTGGAGGGATTATACGCCATCAGCGAGAAGGAACCGTCCGTATTTTCACGGAAGAAATAGGTATCTCCCTCGAAATTCCAGAAATAGAGGCCGTCGATATCGATCACGTAGCGCACGTTATCGATGTTGGTGCCGCTGCCGCCGGAGGTGAAGATATCCGCCTTGCCGCTGTCCGCGTAATCCACGTAATAGCGGGAGGAGAAGAACAGGATGTTCGCGGTCTTGTGCTGATCCAGAATATCGTCCGTAAACATCTTGTAATCCACCTTTTCCTTTGCGTCCATGCCCACAACGCGCTGGTCGTTGGAAAGGAACAGCTTGGTGGAATGGTCCTCGTTCAGCACGAAGGCCTCGCTGTAGACCTTTTCATCCACGTACACACGGTCCGAATCCGTATCGATCAGCAGGAGCTTTGCGCCGCGCCCGGCGTAATTGACGCCGTTGGTATCGCGGTAGCCCTCAAACATATCCGTGACCCGGAAGAAGGCGTAATCGTAGATCAGCACGTCCGGATGCAGCTCGTTGGTGAACAGACCGCAGCCGTAGGTATGGCCGTCCCGCTCCAGGATATGCACCGTCGCCGTCAGGGTCTGCGCGCTGCACACGGCGGAAACCTCGTAGGACTCCGTTTCGGGCAGGGGCGTAACGGCGGTGTTCGTGACCTGATAGAAACGGACGTCACCCTTGCGGCTCATGGTGTAATACACGTCCTCCATATCCGTTTTCATCAGCGGCAGCGTAATGGCGTCGCTTTTGGAATAGGTATCGGTATACGAGGTGCTGGGCGCTTTGTTGCCGGAATCCGGATCCAGCGCGGGCGTATTCCGGATATCCAGCACGCCGGATACCAGCACGGCCGCCGCGGCCACGAGCACGATCAGAAGGATTGTTAGAATCACTTTATACTTTTTCATGCGTTAAACCTCCGTTTACAGCATATAATCTGTGGTTTCAATGATTTCGTCGTTTTTGATGTATACGCGGGGCACCCGGCGGGAAAGCCCGCAGAGCACCTCGTAATTGATCAGCCCGCTCCGGGCCGCCAGCTCCTCCACCGGCAGGAACGCGCCGTGCTCGCTGCCAAACACCGTGATCTGCAGCCCTGCCTGCGCTTCCGGGATACCGGTAACGTCCAGCATCGTCTGATCCATGCACACGTTGCCCAGCACCTTCGCCCGCTTGCCCGCCACAAGCATCTCCGCCTTGTTGGAAAGCAGCCGCGGATAGCCGTCCGCGTAGCCGATGGGCACCGTGGCAACGGCCGTTTCGCCTTTGGAATAGAAGGTGCGCCCGTAACTGACCGGCGTATCGTCCGGCAGGCGCTTTACCATGGAGATCACGCTTTTCAGCTCCATCACCGGAATGAGCGGGATGCGCTTCGCCACGGCGGATGAGGGATAGTGCCCGTAAAGGATGATCCCGGCCCGTACCATATCCAGATCCATTTCCGGATACTGCAGAATGGCGGCGGAATTGGCGCAGTGCCGCAGCTCAAAATAAATGCCCCTGTCAGCCAGACGCTGGGTCGCGCTTAAAAACAGATCGAACTGCAGCCGGGTAAAGAGCTCGCCGTTTTCGGCGTCCGCCGAGGAAAAATGCGTAAACACGCCCTCGGGCTTCAGGCCCGGCAGCGCGCACACCCGCGCGATCTCGTCCAGCACCGGCGCGTCCTCTTCGCTGTCGTGATATACGAAGCCGATACGGGACATGCCGGTATCGATCTTGATATGGGCGTTCACCTGCACGCCGCTTCTCTGCGCGTAGGCGGAGAGGGTTTCGGCGTATTCCGCGGAGAATACTGACTGCGAGATATCGTTATACACCAGCTGCGCGGCTTTTTCGGGCGGGGTATAGCCCAATATGAGCACCGGCTTGCGGATGCCCACGCGCCGGAGCTGCAGCGCTTCCGCGAGATTGGATACCGCGAACCAGTCCGCGCCTGCCTCGCTCATTTCGGCGGCGGTATAGGCGTAGCCGTGGCCGTAGCAGTCCGCCTTCACCACGGCGCAGAGCTTAGCCGCGGGATGCACGATGCTTTTGATCTGCCGTATGTTATTGTTGAGGGCGTCCAGACTGATCTGCGCCCAGGTCCTGCGTAAAAATTCCTGCATAGAGGCGCGCGTCCGCTCCTTTCAGTAATTTTCCTTTTTTGTAAAAATTGAAGTTTATCAAGGAGTTTTGAGTGTTGAGCGTTGAATGTTGAGAAAAGCTGCGGCAACAGGTTGAATGCTGAAAAGCAGGATCCTCAAAACTGAAAACTCAAAACGCAACACTTTTGAAATTTTTCGCGTCAAGCGAAATATTTCAATCATCGCATCGACATTCCCTTTTTCTTCAAAAAGGTTTTGGTGGAATATTTTTTGCGCTTGCTGGCGAAGAAATACTGGTAAAACGGCACCGGGGCCTTTACCACGGCCAGCTCCGAGAGGACCTTGGGGTCCAGCGGCTCGTCGCTTTTTACGTTGATGGGCACGCCCGTTGCCTGACTGCGCGCCGCGCCGAAGAAACCGGCGTCCGGCAGCACGTGGATATTTTCGTATCCGGCGTATTCCTCCGGGAGCGCCGCTCCGGCGCGTTCCGGCAGAAACAGCTCGAAAAACGGGAACCGGCCCAGATACAGCGAGCGGACGAAATCCGGCAGTCCGGCATAATCCTTGAAATCCAGCAACAGCGATACCATGGGCAGCGCCGCGGCGTCCGCGCGGGCGGTATACATGGAGGGAAAACGGAGATCTTTAAAGGCGACCGGGATCTTATTGCGGCGCGCCTCGGTCATCAGCGCGGTCAGCGATTCGTATTTCTCTCTGAGGGCGGCGATATCCGCATCCGAAAGATACCAGAAGAAGCGGTAGAACCGGTCCGTAAGCATCGTGAAATAGATGAAAAGGATCTCCTGAAACGTGTATTCCTCACCGGTGAAGGCTTCGGTCTCTTCCTCCAGCGCGGTTTTTACGATCTCCACGATGCCGTCGTAGAGCTCCGTTGCGATCTTCAGGTTTGCCGTGCAGGGCGCGGCGTCCTTCGCGAAGCCGTTCAGGAACACGCCGGTGCTTCTGGTATCGTAAATGGCCCCGGCCACGCCGGACAGGGCGGCGTCGCACCGGAAGACGCACTCCGATAAAAACGCGGCGTTGTAAAACACGGGCTGAGAGGGAAACCGGAGAGAATACAGATCGAAAAATTTCTTTTTGTATACGCGGCCCTCGGCGTCCAGCGTATTCAGGAGCGCCTCGTCGAATTTGCCGATATGCGGCACCGTGGCAAGCATATCCGCCCAATCCAGATAATAGGGCTCGTTTTCGCCGGAAACGTACAGCCGCGGGCAGAGGATATCCGCCTTGGTCTCTTCGTAGGCCTTCAAAAACGATTCCACGGATTCCGGCGCAAGGTAATCCCCCTCCGTCATGAAGAGCATCAGCTCGCTCTCCGTATGGGAAACGCCCACGTTGCGCGCGTCCGGGACCAGACTGTCCTTCGGGGCGGAAACGGAGGCAAAGCCCACGTACTCCGCGCAGTATTCCGCGATCAGATCTTCGTTTTTTCTGTGCGCGCCGCACTGCACGATGAGCACGTCGAATTCCTCGCTGGACTGCTCGCAGAGGCTCTCCAGCGTGTACCGGAGCCCCTCGGGATTGTTGTAAGCAACCACGATGACGGTAAGTAAAGACATGCGTTTTCTCCTTACTGCATATTTTGTAAAATGCCCTCCGCGCGGGCGAGATCCTGCGGGTATGTGATCTTGATATTGTTTTCGCTGCCCCGGGCCATGGCCACCTTGCGGCCGGAATACGTAAATACGGAGCAGCCGTCCGTTAAGGTATCGAACACGCCCTCCGGCAGGGCGCCGATCAGTTCAAAAAGCGTATCGGCACGGAACGTCTGCGGCGTCTGCGCGTGGAACACGTTTCTGCGGGCGGGCACGACGGAAATAAAGCGGCCGTCCTCACTGAGGAACACCGTATCCGTGGCCGGGATGCAGGTGTTCACCGCGCCGTATTCCCGGGCCAGGGCGATGTTCTCTTCGATCATGCGGCGGGTAACGAAGGGCCGCGCCGCGTCGTGCGTGATGAGAATATTGTTTTCGAGCCCCCACGCCTCTTCGGTGAATTCCAGCGCCCGTAAAAGAGAGCCGCCGCGGGTAGCGCCGCCGGTAAGGATATGTACCGGCGCGGCGGTCGTAAAGCAGGCCTCCTCCAGCGCGTCGTTTGCGAATAACAGGTATTCCTCCGGCACCAGCAGCAGCACCTCGTCCACAAGACCGCTCTCCTTCAGGGCCGTCAACGAATGCATGAATACAGGTCTGCCGCCCAGCGGCAGAAACTGCTTGGGGGTATCCGTGCCCATCCGCGCGCCCCGGCCTGCGCCGAGCACAGCCGCGATCACCATACGCATTCACCTCTTTATTATATTATTTTATCACACTAATAAATAAGATGCAAGAAATAATCCGTATTTTCTTCGGGCATTTCCTGCATCGTTTTTAATTTACACTGTTTTACCAAACGGTGGGCGCGAAATTGGGAATTTGTCGCGCTCTTTGATTAACGATTAAAGATTAATGATTAATGATTAAGGTGGCGGCTGAAGCCGCATTAAAAAAACGATACTGTCGGTTTTTGCTATTAAAATCAGGTAAGGGCGGAGCCCTTCCAAAATCGTTAATCGTTAATCATTAATCATTAATCCGACACTGCGATAAACTGAAATTTATCCCTTTCTTTTTTTTGCCCGGTTTTTGAGCTTCATCGCGCCGATCAGCGCCAATGCGTCGGCCGGCTCCCCTTCCGCCTCGAGGTTTCCCAGAAGGAACTCATTCACGGGGTTCTTTTTTCCCTGCAGGAGCGATTCCAGCAGGTCGCTGCCGATCCGGATACTTACGGTATGGTCGTAATAGTTATAGGGCTCGATACGTAGCTTTCCGCCAAGCCACGCCACGTAAAACGTGCCGCCCGCGTCCGCGTCCGTCAGGGTGATCTCGGCTGCGAGATCGTGATCCACGGCGCTGAAATCCGCACCGGCGGCGTATTTCTGCTTCAGTTCTTCAAATTTTTCCGCAAACGTCATGTTTTTGCCTCCTTCGGTCTCATTATTTCCCAAAGGAAGCAAAATAAACGTTTCAAATTTCAGTTTGTCGCTCTGATCAAATGAGGAATGAGAAATGAGAAATGAGGAATTATCGGTGGCGGCTAAAGCCGCATTTTACGATGATACCAGTGGTTTCGCCTTTATAATCGGGTATGGGCGGAGCCCATCCTTCAT
>JAEEGL012773678.1_pt1 | contig 11876 bp, 12 predicted proteins | sample 9134231 | NCBI WGS metagenome assembly JAEEGL01 (sample SAMN16246548, study PRJNA631951) | gut metagenome | biome: gut microbiome; feature: rumen; material: fiber-attached | host: Bos | place: Iran: Karaj | collected 2018-10 | reverse complement strand
GACCGGAAGTTCCATGCAAAGAATCCGAATGAGAAGTGGCTGACCGATGTAACCGAGTTTAAGTGGTATGAGGGAATTGCGGTACACAAGGTCTACCTGAGCGCCATACTGGACCTTTGCGACAGAAGGATCGTTTCTTTTGTGATCCGGGATACCAATGACAACAAGCTGGTATTTGACACCTTTGACCTTGCGATTGAGAAACATCCTGATGCCAGACCGATATTCCACAGTGACAGAGGGTTCCAGTACACGAACAACGTCTTCCACCAGAAACTGGTTGACCATGGCATGGTACAGAGCATGTCCCGGGTGGCTCACTGCATTGACAACGGGCCTATGGAAGGCTTCTGGGGCATCCTGAAACGGGAATGCTACTACGGAAAGAGGTTCACTTCCAGAGCATCCCTCGTCCGGATGATTGAAGATTACATGGATTATTACAACAACAAACGGGTCCAGAGAAATCTTGGGATCCTGACGCCGATGGAGGTCTATACTCTGAAGACTGCAGCTTAATGAAACAAGAGCATCCGGACGGATGCTCTTGCCACCAAATTCTATTTAATTATTTCACTGTCCGCTTGACGGGGCGCACACCATATAGCGGAGGTCTTCATTATTTCAACTATTCGTTCTGGACCTTATCGACCGAGGCGACCAGGTATTTCTGATTATGGAAGATCAGGTCGACCAGCAGGGACAGGTACTTGATGACGATGGCGAATAGCAGGAACGAACCGGAGAATCCGGCGGACATCACCGCCATGGTGGTAGTCCAGCCAGCGACAGGTTTCATGGATAGATAAACGACCACCGTGTAAATCCCGGCGACCAGCGCAACAGCCAGCATGAACAGCGCGATGAACAGAGACAGGCGGTAAGCCGCGTCCGTGTACAGGATCAGCGCGTCGACGGCCTTCCCCGCCCTGTCGTCCTCCACGGAACGGAAAGGCGAAACGGGTTTGTAGGGAACGGAAGCTGTCTTCAGACCGCTGGCAGCATACGCTGCCTTGCGATACGGGATATAGGCGTTGATGGCGTGCAGACGGTTGACCGCCCTGCGTGAAATCAGGTGCATACCGTCGGTTCCTACCTGTCCGCCACTGTGGCTGAACCGGTTGAAAATCCTGTAAAACAGGCGTGATGTGCCCTGAGAAGCGCCTTCAGGCATCGCTGTCACGATGTCGCAGCCTTCTGTGGAACGGCGGAAACAGGCTTCTGCAATTCCCTCAGGCAAACCAGCGTGTATGTTATCGAATTCGAAGAGATAATCCCCGATGGCGATGTCGATACCGGCGTTCATGGCACGTTCCACACCTTGCCGGACACTCAGGTTCACCAGCGTCAGCGCGGCTTCCATCCCGCTCTCGCGGTAACGTTCCCGCACATATGCCGCAGTCTTTTCCCTGCAGTCGTTGACAGCCACGATCTCGTAGGTCTCGAAGACTTCCCCGATCTGACTGCAGACCGATTCCAGAAACGACCACGTTTCCCGGGGGTCTTCTCCCAGGTAAAGGATCACGGATACCATGCTCTTTTCCTTGTTCATGGATTTTTCCTCTCTTCAGTCGGTTTCAGTCCAGATCCAAAACGGCGTCCAGGTCGTAGATCGTGTTGATCTTACCGGAGAGCACCGTGAGGAACCGGGGCTGTGCGGAAGATTCCCACAGCACAGTGGGGCGGCTGTCGTCGATCTCACTTGCCTTCAGTATAAGTTTCAGTGCGAAGTGAGAACGGACATAGGTCAGACTGTATTCGTCTTTCAGATATTTGCCCATCAGGCGATCCATGTATCCGAACGCGGACTTCGGCTTCGCCGGACACGTGTCGCAATTCTGCAGACAATCTGGCCGGCAGTCAGGATTCCGTTTCTGACACCCCAGTTCCGGCAAACGGTCATAACTGGTCGCGTGCGGTGTGTGGCAGACCGATGTCAGGGAATGATATCCCGTACATCCGAACGGCATCACGGAGAAGAACGGTCCATCCATCACCGTGATACCCAGCGGTTTCAGCATCGGGCTGGGATCACCCAGAATGATCTCACACAGCTCATATTTGGTTGGAAGAGGATCGAATCCCGCTATTCCCAGGATCTCGTTGGCGGAGGCGTAGGTAGCATTCAGCACGAAGTCCGCCGAGTAACGCTCGCCGCATGCCGTCACCGTGAACGCGTTCCCTTCCCGGATGACCTGCTCTGCGCGGTGACTGTACAGAATCTGGACACAAGGCAGACCCGCCAGTTCCCGGAGCATCCGCTGCCGGATAAGCGCAGCGTCAAAAGCATATTCCTCAGTGAGAAACACTCCGTCCACAGTGCCTGGCCGGAAATATTTCCCGGGGTCAGTTTCCTCACAGGGGATTCCCGCTGTGAAACAGAAGCGTCGGAACGCTTCCGCGTTAGTCCAGCTGAACCGCGAACTGGTGGCATAGATCTTGGTAAAGGATCTGTTGACACAGTCCGCATACTCCTCCGAAAAACGCCGGAAATATCCCCCAGCCTGTCTGGCTGTGGAAAGAGAACGAGGATAATGGTATCCCATATGAACCCGCGCCTGGTTAACGAAACTAGCCCGGGTCATAGCCTCGGGATCCGCCTCCAGGACGACTGTCCTGAGTCCGGCTTCCCCGAACCGTTTGGCGGCATAGAGGCCGAACATTCCGGCCCCGATGACGATGCGGTCCACGTTCATCTCGAATTCTCCTTCGGGTCGTAGGCTCCTGCAGCCGCTCTGAACAGGATCTTCAGCAGATCCCAGTTGCCCCGCAGCGGACTGATCTTGGTGGGTGTTTTTTCCCCTTTCGGGTATACGCGGCGCACCGGCACCTCGCACGCTTTCAATCCCAAATCGGACCAGCGGACGCTGAGGTATGCCAACAGCTCATATCCGGAAAACACATCCCGGAAGATATCTGTGCCGGGCGCGAAGAGATACTCCGGCGCATAGGCGCGGAATGCAGAAGTGGTGTCGGTAAAACGCTGCCGAACGGCGAAGGAGATCACCGGTGCGTGAATCAGCCTCAGTGCCAGAAGACGCACAGCGGGCGTGTTCACCGCTTCTCCTCCGGGGAGAAAGCGGCTTCCCTGGACGAAGGCGTATCCCTCATTCAGTTTTCTCAAAAAGAGCGGTACGCTTTCGATGCTGTCCTTATCGTTGCCGTCCACGGTAAGAATACCGCGGTAGCCCCGCTGCCGCGCCAGATGGAAACCGGTGCGCAGCTGCGCTCCCTGCTTCCCCGGACCTGTCTTCACGATCAAAGCGTTCACGCCCAACTCCGCAAGGTGTTCCGGATCCATGCTTCCGTCCGTGCTTCCGCCGTCACAGATCAGAATATCTGTCAGAACGTCGATCCCGGTGTCCTTTGCGCGCTGAAGTTCCCGCAGGATCCGCTCTCCTTCATTGAGAACAGGAATGCACAGACAGTATTCGCTCGACTTCTGACGGAACTCCCGCAGTTCATAAGCGGGGACGCCGGCGCTGCCCGGATAGACTGTCATGCGAAAACCTCCCGCACATATTCCAGGACCGACTGAAGCGTCTCCGCATCGGTCTGCTTCATTTCCACGGACACGAATCCCTCGTAGCCGCAGTCCCGCAGGATCTCCGCCAGTTCGGCATGCTTTTCCCTGCGGATCACCGGCACAAGACCCGGTTCGCTGATGTGGACGTGTCCGATCAGTTGCGTATTGGCAGCTACAGTCTTCAGTGTTTCCTGCTGATTGACGATGGTGCCAAAATCCAGGTTTACTTTCAAGCCGGGTATTTTCTTTGCAAAAGCGAAGGCTTCCCGGGTGGTATTCACGAAATTGGTGCCGTACATGGGCGGGTTCGCCTCCAGAGACAGCACGCATCCATGCGCCGATGCACTCTCCGCCGCGCGGCGGAAAAACTCCAAGGCATCCCGTTCCCCCATGCCGTCCGGCATGATCCGGTTGCGCGGGCAGCCGAAGACCAGATTGCAGCCGCCGGCCGCTTCCCCGAAAACGGACGCCCGTTCCAGAACATCCAGCAGGATCTCTGCCTGATCCGGGTCGAATAGATTTTCGCTCCTTCCGTTGAGGACGGACTGCATGGAGCACACCTTCAGTCCATAGGTTCTCTCCAATTCCGCGGCAAGTTCCGCCATCTCTCCGGAATGGCCGTACGGACGGTCCGGAAAGAACCGGGTCGGCGCGATCTCCAGACCGGCGTAGCCCAGCGCATGCATCAGCGCATAGACTTCACCGTCCCGTTCCGCGGTCCATGCGATGTTGGAACAGCTCAGTTTCATACAGTTTGTCCTTCGATGAATATGCGCAGCGCATCCAGCGTCTGCGCCTTGTTGTAACAGTATCCGTCTGATCCGCCGAAGTCCGCGGCATGTACGCTGCGCAGGTCGTAGCGTACTGGCCCGGACGGAAGTTCGTTCACGAATCTGCCGTTGAAGCACATCTCATAGACTTCTCCCGCGGATACCGGTTCGCTGGTCAGATTGAGCAGCGTCCATCCTTTGTTCAGGGCAAATGAGATGTCGTCCCACAGACGGGACAGATCGTAGAACTGGAATTCGCTGCGGCTGTCGGTGAAATTCAGCGAGCTCCAGTCGTTCTTTCTAAAGAACGCCAGCAATTCCCTGCGTCCCGCTTCATCTGCATCACAGCGGTAGAATCCGCCGCCTTCCGGAGTATAATACCGGCTGATGAGCGGCGTTTTTACGGACAGTTCCCTGTATTTCTCCTGTGTGAGACGGGTGGGGATCCGGGTCAGGGCGTCATAGATAAAATTCTTTTTCAAACCTTTGCCAAACAGCGCAGGAAGACGCACCACCAGCGTGTCAAACCTTGCGCGGACCAGGTCTTCCAGTTCCAGCCGGTTCTTCCCGTAGGCGTGGAGCCCCTCAGTCTCCATGGGGCTGTACTCATCCTTCCCGCAGGGTTCCCGGTAGACGTCCACCGTGCTGATGAGCACCACCTTGCCCGGCTGCATGGCTTTCAGGTTGTCGTATGCCTGCCGTACTTTCGCGCGGTCCGCCTGCGGCGCGGTGTTGGCCAGGTATTTGGCCGCCGGCACGCCCGCATAGACCACCAGTTCCGGCTTAGTACCAAAGGAATCGCTAATATCCGTGGAATGGTAGCACGCGTCAAAACCGTGGGACGCGGCGAGATTGCCGCCCACGAATCCCGTGCTGCCGACCAGGACGATGCTCATTCCTTCTCTCCTTTCGCATGCGCGTCGAACCAGTCCGTGATCTCCTTCAGCCGGCGGATACGGTGCTGGGGCTTGCCTCCCCGGGATAGTTCATGGTTCTCGCCGTGGAAGATCACCATGCGGGATTCCACCCCGCGGGTGCGGATGTAATGGAACAGCTGCACACCCTGTTCCAGAGGGCAGCGGTAATCCTGATCGGAATGAATGAACAGCGTCGGAGTCTTTACATTTCCGGCATATTTCAGCGGAGAACTGTTCCACAGTTTCTCCAGGTCGTCGTGGGGATTGCCGGCCTGCTGATCCGCCGTGAACCACTCGCCGATATCCGCGACACCGGCGAAGGAGAGCCAGTTGCTGATGCTGCGCTGTGTGGCGGCGCAGCAGTACCGGTCGGTGTGTCCGATGATCCAGTTGGTCATGAACCCGCCGTAACTGCCCCCTGTGACACAGATCCTTGCAGGATCGATTTGGGGATATCTGGCCATCACTACGTCGGTGAAGTCCATCAGGTTCTGATATTCTACCGTCCCGTATTTTCCGCGGATGTCGGCGAACTCGTCGCCGCGTCCGTCGGATCCGATAGGATTGCAATAAAACACGAAGTAGCCAGCAGAAGCCCAAACCTGCATCTCATGGAAAAAGAGCGGACCGTAGGCCGCTTTCGGCCCGCCGTGGATATCCAATACCGCCGGATAAGTCTTGTTTTCGTCATAATCGATGGGTTTCAGCACCCATCCTTCGATCTCCTCGTTGCAGCTGGCGAACAGCAGGTGTTCGGGCAGTGCGGCGTAACGGTCTTTCATCGCTTCCGTGTTGAAATCGCTGACGCACCGGGGCGTACGTTCTTCCAGAGAGGAAATGAACAGTTCCTGCGGACGGTTCGCGCTCAGCAGTACGGAGAGGACTTCTCCCGTCTCCTCGCAGAGATCATAATCATCCACGGCGCCATCCGGGACGAGCACCGGCTTTATTTCGCCATCAGCGTTCACGGAATACAGGACTGCGTTTCCGCCTACCGTCTCGGTAAAATACACCGCGTCTTTGCCGCTCTTCATGCCGCGGCCACCTCGCAGACGGCAGTCGCTGGCCGTGGAGTTGCCCAGCATGATCTTTCGTTTTGTCAATTGTGTCTCCGCGCCGGTCTCGGGATCCACGAAATAGAGATACGGATCCTGATTGAGTCCGAATTCCCTGCGGTCGCTCATGGCGAGCACAAGCCTGCCACCCAGCTGAGCGCTGCCTGTCACGGAATAGACGCGGTCGTCCCGTACGGTTATGCTCTCACCGCTGGCACGGTCATACAGGTACATCACCGTTTCAAAGGAAGGCTTTCCCTCCCGGGGCATGCCGAAATAGAAGACCTTGTCACCCAGGATCTCGAACCCGGCAAGGTTCATGTTCTCCGGGGAGATCCGTTTTACGGTACCGTCCCCGCTGTCGAACAGGAACAGAGCAGTCCGTTTCTTGTTCATGAAGCCTGCGCCATTGAACCAGATCGGCACTTCCTCGCAGATCTCATAGTCCCTGTCCCCCGCGACCTGTTTGGCGTATGCTTCCTTTTCTTCCTTCGTGGCGCAGTAAAGATCCGGTTTGTCCGCGTCGACGGAGCCTGCAGCAAGATAGAGCCCGTCTTTCCACAGGCGCATCGCCATGCAGGCGAAGGGCAGTTCCCACTGTTTCGTCGCCTCCCCTCCGTCCAGGAACAGGCGGTAGACAGGCGTGAAAGCTTCTCCGGATTCCTGACGCTTTTTGTCGGCGTCTTCCCGGACCGTGAGGATCAGCAGTTCGTTGTCGTTCTTCCATAGAAACGCGCTTTCGTGGTTCATCGCGGTCAGCTGTCTCAGATTGCCATCGCGCCGGATCCACAGGTTGCTGCTGTAGCTGTTGTTTTCCGCGTCAGCCCTGCTGACGGAAAAAACGGCCTTTTTGCCATCAGGAGAGTAAGTAAGTCCGCTGAGAAAGCGGTAATTCAGAAGGTCTTCCTTCAGGATCGGTTTCATCTGGTCTTTGCTCCTTGGATAACTGTGAGGGGGTATTAGGTTAACGCGCTGCTATAGTAAATGATTTGGTCAGAATGTGTAGTCTCCCAGTTCAGAGAGCGGTTTCTTCAGTTCTTCCGGGTGCTGCATGAGCCACTCGAAGTACTTGAAACTGCGAATGAAATAGAAGCCGTCCGCGATGCGCTCGTCCAGCACAAATGCCATCGGCAGCATGGTACGCAGTTCTCCGTTCTCGTTCAGTTGCTTTTTCAGTGTTCCGACGATGACAAAAAAGGAGTTGGTACCGTAGTTGTTCAGGTGATGATAGGATGCACCGGCACCGATGCTGCCCAGGTTGGTGAGGAACACCGAACTGTAGTTGGCATCCCCGTCGGTCAGAGCCTTAGGCATCATACCGTGATACTCAAGACGGTAGAGGATCCAGAAGAAGATCTCCAGAATAAAGCGGGGCGCTTTCATGACTGTATTGATCAGGTCGTCCAAATCGTTTTTGCCGTCTTCCCGCATCTTGGTGACGTCACCGAGGATCTTTTTGGAGATATCGTCGATGGTCATATCATCCTTTGCAGTGACGCAGACCAAGCTTTCTTCCGCCCCATCCTTGAACTGACGCTTCGCAGTGAAGGAGAGAATCAGTTCCTTGCGCTGCCAAAACTGGCGTCCGGCAATGAAGCGGTTGAGAAGCGGACGGTGTGTGACCGTCTTTGCGACGCCGGTGCAGACCGCATGGAAGATCTTATAGTTGGTCCCGTTCTCCTCGTTCTCCTTTTTTATCCACTCCATGAGATCCGTGACGTCCACGTCCATCTGCTGACATGCTTCAGCCTCAGTGCGGTTTCGCATCACATAAGGGAACGTCTTGTGCAGACCGTCTACCTCGACACGGACCGCATCTCTTCTTTCTTTTCTTGCCATAAATATATGTACTCCTTTAACGGTTGATGACTTTCAGATCCCGAGGCGCTGCGTTAAGACACTCGTAACCGTCCTCGGTGACGATGACCAGATCCTCGATCCGGACACCGAATTCTCCGGGCAGATAGATGCCCGGTTCGATGGAAAAGACCATTCCCGGCTGCACCGGATTGGTATTGACTGGGCCGACGTCCTGCGGCTCATGATCCGCAAGGCCAATGCAATGGCCGAGGCGGTGCGTAAAATACTCGCCGAATCCCGCCGCTGCGATATGATCCCGCGCCGCTGCGTCGATGTCACAGAAGCGGACGCCCGGTCTGATGACCGCCTTCGCTTTTTCAGTGGCTTCCAGTACGATCTCATAAACCAGTTTTTCCCGGTCCGTCACAGAACCCAGGAACCGGGTGCGGGTCATGTCACTGCAGTAGTCTTTCCAGTAGCAGCCCATGTCGATGAGGACCGCCCCGTCTTCTGTGAGGACGGTATCGTCCGGTTCGTGGTGGGGATCCGCCGCGTTCTTTCCGAACGCCACGATAGTCCCGAAACAGTATCCCTGCGCGCCGTGCGCTGTGAATCCTTCGTCCACCACCGCAGCCAGCTGCTTTTCAGTCATGCCGGGACGGACCTTTGCGAAGGCTTCCTCGATGACCGCGTCATTGATCCTGCTGCTCTCACGCATCAGTTCCAGTTCCTGCTCGTCCTTCACGATACGCAGGTCCTCCAACGCAGCGGAAACCTCCAGACGGAGCTCCGGGAAGCGGTGGATCATGGGCACCAGATATTTCGCCTGGAACGTGCGGTCCACGCCCAGTGTCCGGACACCTTCCAGCCGGTCGCACAGCACCATCGGCGCATTGTCCGAATCGGTATGCCATACTGTCTCGATACCGGTGTCCCCGAAAACGAACAGACGATTCGCGAACAGCAGACTCTCCCGGTCCGCGAAGACCAGCAGCAGCCACATCCGCTCAAAGGGTTCGATCTTCGCGCCGGTCAGATACCCGATAGAGACGGGATCACTCACCAGCATAGCGTCTAATTCAGCCGCTTTCAGCAGTTTTCTCAGCCTTTCGATCCGTTCCGTTTTGCCCATATTCCTATCCTCCGTGACGTCTGGTCTGCGGTAGCGCATATGCCACCATTGTCTTACTATTATAACCCAAAGGACCGGTTTTGAAATAAGAAAACCGCACGTCAGTCCGCCAGAAACGCCAAAATATGCATATTTTGTGATAGGATGAAGAAAAAAGAAGCCAGGAGAGACTGAAAAGATATGCGTAACACTGTCACACCCGAAGAAGCGCTCGTTATCGTGCGCAAGTACAACAAGGAACCATTCCACCTCCGTCATGCCGTCACCGTTAGTGCGGTGATGCGCAGGATGGCGGAATCTTTGGGCTACGGAGACGAAGCCGGATACTGGGCTGCCTGCGGCATGCTCCATGACGTTGATTTTGAACTGTACCCTGAATGCCATCTGGAGCACACTCCCGAGATCCTTCGCAGTGAGGGTATTGGCGAAGACGTGATCCATACCGTCCTGTCCCACGGATACGGCATCTGCAGCGACGTCGCACCGGAACACGAGATGGAGAAGGTGCTCTTCGCCGCGGACGAGCTTACCGGCATCATCTGGGCTGCCGCGAAGATGCGTCCGTCCCGCAGCTGTACGGACATGGAACTGTCCTCTCTGAAGAAAAAATTCAAGGATAAAAAATTCGCTGCGGGCTGTTCCCGCGAAGTCATTTCCAGAGGAGCGGAGCAACTCGGCTGGACTTTGGAAGAACTGCTTCAGCGGACGCTGGACGCGATGAAGGATGCCGAGGCGGAGATCGAGACGGCCGCCGCGGGATTTGAGAACTGATACAGGAGAGACACAATGAAAAAAAGACCCGTCGTTTATCTGTCCGGGCCTGCCAGATTGCTGCCCGACGGCAAAGCCGTCCTGCAGGAGATGGCGGAACTGTGCAGCAAATACGGATTCGACACCGTGACACAGCCTGACTCGCTCTTCGACCACCGTTCGACAAAGGAACAAGGTGAGGCTTTGGCGCGCGAGCGCCTGGCGTTAATCGCTTCCTGCGACCTGATCATTGCGGACACCAGTGATTTCCGGGACCTTCTGGAGCCTTACGGAGAAACCTCCATGGAACTGGGCTACGCCTGGGGCATGGGAAAGAAACTTTACTGCTACATGACAGACGCGCGTTCCTGTGCGGACCGGTATACCGGCGAACGCCACAAAAACGAGAAAGGCATCTGGGTGGACGAGTATGGAATCGGCTTCGAGCCCGGTCCTCTTAACCTGATGCTTGACAGTCCCTCCACCGTGGTGGAGGGCGGACTGGAAGACGCCCTTCGCGCGGCGTCCGCCGACTTCTTCGGGGAGGACTGAATCATGTTTATCGATAAGAACGGCAACCTGCGCAAGCCCATCGCCTATCTGGCGGATTTCGAGATGTTCCTTCCCACCTGTGAGGAAACGGTGAAATACTGGAAAGAGACCTGCGAAAAATACGGGATCATCGGCCTTTTTCCCGGAGAAAAGGAGCCTGACGACGAATTCAAGCCCTATACGCCTAAGGACGATTCTCCAAAAGAGAAGTGGTACGCCGTGTTCATGCACGACGTGAACCATATGAAGCGCTCCGACATGGTCATTGCCCAATTGGAGGACTGGCGCGGCGCGCAGCCGGACAGCGGTACCGCTTTCGAGGTCGGTTACATCGCCGCCAGCGGAAAACCCTGTTATGGTTTTCTGAAAAACAGTTCCTCCATGATTGACCGGACCTGCTGGGAGAAGAAACAGGATGCGGACGGCGTCTGGCGTGATCCCGAAGGGTATGCCTATGAGGATCGCGGGATCGGAATGGATAACATCTTCGCCGTGGTAAAGCTCGCGGACACCTTCGAAGATGCCTGCAAACTTGCCCGTGCGGATTTCGACGCGCAACTGGTCGCTGCCGGTCTGGATCCCTGGACTTCTGAGGAATGATATATGGAAAACACACTGATAAAATCCTTTTCCATTGTGCCCAGCCAGTGCGACAGCACGGCAAAACTGGGAATTCCGAACGCCTTCTCCATGTTGATGGACGTAGCCACCGAGCACGCGGATCTGCTGGGGATCGGTCCCTCCTACCTCATGCGTGAGGACCGGTTCTGGCTCACCGTCCGCGCAAAGGCGCGGTTCCATCGCCGACCCGCCCTCACGGAACGGGTACAGCTGGCCACGTGGCCGGAACCGCCGGACAGACACCGCTGTCTGAGGGACTACGCCCTCACCTGCGGTGATGAACTGTTGGTGGAAGGCAAAGCGGAATGGGTGATCCTGGACCGGAAGACCGGAAGACTGCTCAATGTCGCCGAGATCTATCCGGAGGGTCTCGTTCTGCGTGAGGACGTCGTCCTGCCGGAACGGTTCTCCAGGATTCCGGAAGATTTCACGAGTTCCGAACCGCTTGGCACATACACCGTGCTGTCCACCGACATCGACCTTGGCGGTCACATGAACAACGCCGCCTATATTCACGCCTTCGCCACCCTTTTTTCCACGAAAGAATGGGGCGAGATGGAGATCCGGGAACTGGAAGCCGTTTACCGCGCCCAGTGCTTCGAGGGAGAGACCCTGGCGGTGCGCAAGCTGCGCCGTGAGGACTGCACCGACGTCCGCTTCGACAAACCGGACGGCAGCGCCGCCCTTCTCATTCGGTACCGTTGATCATTTCCGCATAAATCCGGAACGGTATGGCCGAAAAGCCATACCGTT
>JAEEGL011888068.1_pt1 | contig 11876 bp, 5 predicted proteins | sample 9134231 | NCBI WGS metagenome assembly JAEEGL01 (sample SAMN16246548, study PRJNA631951) | gut metagenome | biome: gut microbiome; feature: rumen; material: fiber-attached | host: Bos | place: Iran: Karaj | collected 2018-10 | reverse complement strand
TGTGAAGTTCGTAGATGTGGTTCATCAGAACCTTCATCTCTGTGGGAATCATTGATCTTGTTTTCATGGGTGCAAAGGTAGGGCGAAAAAAAGAAGCAGGCAATACCTAATAATAGGGTTTTTCTGCCTCTTTTGCACCTCACCTCAGGCGCTCGCTCGCAGCCAGTCCTGCCAAACGGCCGTTGACCACGATGTCAGCCACGCCGTTGCCAGAGCCAACTTTTTTCTTATACGTCAAACATTTATATCTTTTTATTTCTTCTTCTGACGAAATATAGTTGCCTCCTACGATTTAAAATTTATTAAATCACACCTTGTTATATATTTATAAGAATTTATTTTGTATCTTTGCAATCAAGTATTGCCTATACGCCGTAAACGGTGCAAGCTAAGGCTTGGTCTCTGAGAGCAGAGTGGCGGTATGATTTTTGTGGAATAAAAATAGCGTTAGTGCTATATTCGGTTTGTCCCTGAATCTCGCAAATTCTAAAGACATTATACCACTTAATAAGACTAACGTCTGCGCGATAGCGTGGACGGCTTATCTGGTATAATGGGTGTGCGAGAACCTAGGGACTTAGATAAGTGCCAGTCGCGCTTTTTCTTGTCCTATGGTTCTTGGAATCACCCATTTCCATCCGAAAAGATAGTCTTTCGCTCCTAAAACTATAGTGCAGACATGGCAAGGATTTACGACAACATAGAGTCGAAATTTGTAAATGGCTTGCAGGACCTCATCACAGATGATGGTATCAAGCGTGTGGACTTCTGCGTAGGCTACTTCAACCTGCGAGGTTGGGATTTGGTGGTTAACCAGATAGAGCAAATACCAGGAGAGTATGTCGATGAAAACAACAAGCAGATGTTTCGACATTGTCGTCTGCTGATAGGCATGCATCAACCTGATGAAGAGTTGGTTCGACAACTCTATACCGATGAGGTTATTCCAGATGCTGCCTATGTGCAACAATGCAAACTTGAGATAGCTCGTGACTTTAAGAAGCAGTTGTTACTTGGCACACCGACCAAGCGTGATGAATGGACACTTCAACGGCTCTCAGCTCAGTTGAAGGATGAAAAGGTCTGCGTCAAACTATATGTTGCCCACCCACTTCATGCAAAACTCTATCTCGCCTATAACCCCAACTCCAATCGCAATAAGATATCGGCCATACTTGGAAGTAGTAACCTTACTTACTCTGGATTGACGAAGAATGGTGAACTTGATGCTGACATTGAAAATAATCGCGATTTGGAAGCTTTGGCTGACTGGTTTGACGAACGTTGGAATGACCGTTTCTGCATTGATATCACCAAGGAACTTATTGATGCTATCGATAACAGTTGGGCTGGTGAAGAAATCATCCCACCATATTATATTTATCTGAAGACGGCCTATCATCTGAGTGCCGATGCCCGTAGTGGTGTAAAAGAATTTACGCTGCCTCTGGAATTCCAGCGTGAACTATTCGATTTCCAGCAGACCGCCGTGAAGATTGCCGCTCGTCATCTCAACAGCGAGAAACGAGGCGGTGCCATGATTGGCGATGTGGTTGGACTGGGTAAGACTATCACGGCCTGTGCCATCGCCAAAATCTATGAGATGACCTTTGCCAGCAGTACCCTCATCATCTGTCCTGCCAACTTGCAAGATATGTGGGACAAGTATCGTAAGCGCTACGACTTGAAAGCTGACATCATGTCGATAGCCAAGCCTATTGACATCGATAATGCCAGATATTATAGACTCATTATCGTGGATGAAAGCCACAACCTGCGAAATGATCAAGGCAAGCGCTATCAGAACATCAAAGCGCTTATTGAACGACAGGACAGTAAGGTGTTGCTCCTAACGGCCACACCTTACAATAAAGATTTTTCAGACCTCAGCAGCCAGTTGAAACTCTTCATCAGCGAGGATGACGACCTAGGCATCCGTCCTGAGGAATATATCCGTGAACTGGGTGGTGACCGTGCTTTCTTGCAAAGACACAGCGAGGTGTTCATCCGTAGCATCAAAGCATTTGAGAAGAGCACCAATCTTGATGACTGGCAGGAACTGATGAAGCTGTTCTTGGTACGTCGTACGCGCACCTTTATCAAGGAAAACTATGCCAAAACCGACGAGGCTACTGGAAGAAAATACTTGGAGTTCAATGATGGCCGCAAGAACTTCTTCCCAGAACGAAAACCCAAGGCCATCAAGTTTGATACCACGCCAGGCGATCAATACAGCCGACTCTATTCAGAAGAGATGATTGCCATGATGGAAGAACTGCGACTGCCTCGCTATGGACTCTCCCAATATGAGGACACCACCAAAACAGCCAATGCCTCTACGACAGATAAACATCTACTGGAAAACCTTTCTCGTGCAGGACAGCGCATGATGGGATTCTGCAAGAGTACTTTCTTCAAGCGTATTGATAGTAGTGGCTTCTCATTCCTACTGACACTCTACCGTCATATTCTGCGTAATGCCGTCTTTATCTATGCCATCGAGAACAAACTGCCTCTACCCATCGGCGATGAGAATAACCTGCCTGAGGAATGGATAGAGGATGAGGACATCAACGACATCTTCTCGCATGATAACGACGAAGAGGACCGCATGAGTGGCGACGGACTAATAGAGATTCCCACAGACATGAAGGTCTATATGGAGAAAGCCAGCCAATATTATATGTTGCTGACGCAGAAAAACAATGTGGCGTGGATAGAGTCAACCTATTTCAAACGCACGTTGAAGTCACATCTGAAACAAGACTGCGAACAGATTATCAAGATGATTCTGCTCTGCGACAAATGGGACCCACAGACAGACCAGAAACTGAATATGCTGGAGGATTTGCTCAGCAAAACCCATCAGAAAGACAAGGTGCTTGTCTTTACCCAGTACTCAGACACGGCCAATTATATTTATCGGCAGTTGCGCAAAAGAGGATTCTGCCATATTGAAAGAGCGACTGGTGGCAGCAAGAATCCAACAGCAATCGTAGAAAGGTTCTCTCCTTTGAGCAACAAGGCTGATGTCTCTGCTGAAAACGAACTGCGGGTACTGGTGGCTACGGATGTACTCTCAGAAGGTCAGAACCTGCAGGATGCTCACGTCATTGTGAACTACGACCTGCCTTGGGCCATCATCCGACTCATACAAAGAGCCGGTCGTGTAGATCGTATCGGACAGGAGGCTGAAGAAATCTTCTGTTATTCGTTCTTCCCTGCTGAAGGCGTTGAAAGAATCATCCGTCTGCGTGGCCGTCTGAATGCACGTATCAATGAGAATGCCAATATCGTTGGCAGCGACGAGGTGTTCTTCGAAGGCAACGAACAGAACCTTCGTGATATGTATAACGAGAAGAGCGGCTCGCTGGACGATGAGGACGATAACGATGTCGATTTGGCATCTCAGGCGTACCAGATATGGAAGAATGCTACAGATGCTAATCCCAAACTGAAACAGATTATCCCTGCTCTTAGCGACATTATCTATTCCACCAAGCAAGCCGCCAATACCATTGAGGATGGTGTCATCACCTATGCCAAGACCTACAACGATTATGACGTGCTGACTTGGTACAACTCGAAAGGTGAAATCATCAGCCAGTCGCAGAAGAAGATTCTTCAGGCGATGGCCTGCAATGCTAACGAGGCGGCATTACAGCCCCTTGACAATCACTTCGACCTGGTGAAGAAAGCCGTTGACAATATGAAAACGGAAACAACCAACGTCAGTGGAATTCTCGGCAATCGCTTCAGCACACGTTATCGTATCATCGACCTCTTACAGCATTACTACGAGCAGCCACCTACACTTTTCTTCGATGCTGACAAAAAGCAGTTGCTGAAATTGGCTATCGACGATGTGTATAACTATCAGCTATTAGAGGGAACGAAGTTCATTCTTGGACGAATGTTGCGCACCAACACCAACGATGATATTGTTGAGTCTGTCTTGGAGATGTATAAGAATGGTACGTTGTGCAGGATTGACGAAGACCGAAATAAACAAAAAGATCCGAGCATCATCTGCTCGATGGGACTAAAATTCTAAAGACCTATGAATAAGAGATTATTTAATCAGTACATCAGCGAGAGTAATTTCAAGGAGTTGTTTATTCGCGAAATGGGGTGGAACAATCCCAAAGGACAGACGGACTTTGATATTACAATAGAAGATGTAACCTATGGACTGACGCAGATAGCAGAACGTAACGGATTTCAGGTGTTGACTTGCAAAGTCAACGAGATTCCCACCTCGTCACTCAGTAAGAAGATAGACAGTCGCCTGCGTCGATTTGCTAACGACTACATCTGCATTTTCCACATTCCCAACACTGAACATCACTTGTGGGTAGTTCCTGTGAAGAAGGTGGAGAAGCGCGACTTAGTACTGGTTGAATATGCTTCAGCAGATAAGGCAGAGTTCTTGTTCGACAAGATTGATAGAATCAGTTTCGACCTGGATGAACATACGACCATCATGGATGTGAAAGACCGCATTCACGAAGGTTTCATTATCAATTCAGAGAGGATTACCAAAGACTTCTATACCGGCTTCCGTAAGGAGCATACCAACTTTGCCAAATACATCACAGGCATTGATGATGAGATAACGGACCTGAAGAAGAATCGCAATAAGCAGTGGTACACCTCTGTCATGCTGAATCGCCTGATGTTCTGTTACTTCATTCAGAAGAAAGGATTTCTTGATCTCAATGCAAACTATCTGCGCGATAAGCTGGCTTGGGTAAGACTAGAGAAAGGTGAAGACCGATTTTTTGATTCTTTCTATCGAGGATTCCTTGTCAGCCTCTTCCATGATGGTTTGAACTCGCCTCGCCATCAACCAGACTTTGTGCAGAAGTATGGACGCATACCTTATTTGAATGGCGGTATGTTTGGCATCCACGAATTGGAAGATAAATACCCAACGCTTGACATCGCAGATGAGGCTTTCGAGAGTCTGTTTGCGTTCTTCGACCAGTGGCATTGGCATCTTGATGACCGTTTGACAGCCAGCGGAAAAGACATCAATCCGGATGTGTTAGGTTACATTTTCGAGCAGTATATCAACGACAGGGCCCAGATGGGTGCTTACTATACCAAGGAAGATATTACTGAGTACATTGGGCGTAACACCATCCTGCCGTACTTGATGGATGCCACCAGGAAAGCAGACGAGCGCCCATTTAAGACAAATGGCGAAGTCTGGCAATACTTGCGTGATAGTGGGGATGCCTATATATTTGATGCCGTTAAGAAAGGCAAGGACGAAAAGATACCAGAGGAAATAGCCATTGGTATCGATACGACAAACCCCAACCTGTTAGAACGTCGTAGCCGTTGGAACGAACGTACTCCTGATGCATTTGCCTTGCCAACGGAAATTTGGCGTGAGACCATTGAGCGACTGCAACGTTACAAGACTATCAAGGATAAGATTACGAATGGCGAGATAACTGAGATTAACGATTTCATTACCTACAATCTGGATATCCGCCAGTTTGTGCAAGACTTACTTGCACAAACGGAAGATCACTTGTTGGTAAAGCATTTCTATGCTCAATTGCAGAAGGTGACTATCCTCGACCCAACTTGTGGTTCAGGTGCATTCCTCTTTGCGGCACTCAATATCCTTGAACCGCTTTATGAGATTTGTATAGACAGGATGCAAGGTTGGAATGATGACAATCCTAACCTCTTCAAGGATGAATTAGAAGAACTGAATGGGCGTTATCGTTCTAACATCCGTTATTTCATCTACAAGAATATTATCCTGCGTAACCTCTATGGTGTTGATATTATGGTAGAGGCCACGGAAATAGCAAAGCTACGTTTGTTCTTAAAGATGGTAGCCGTTGTAGATGTTGATAGGCGTGATCCAAATTTGGGCCTTGACCCCTTGCCAGATATTGATTTCAACATCCGTTGTGGTAATACTTTGGTGGGGTATGCTACAAATGCAGATTTAGAGAAAGACCTCATAGAAGGCGACATGTTTGCTAATATGGAATTCAAGGACAAAGTACATACGGAAATGGATATCGTGGCCCATGCCTACGAGACCTTTAAGAAGGTACAACTCGAACAAGATGCTGACCTCGAAACCTTCCGCAATGCTAAGAAGGAATTGAAAGAACGCTTGAAGAAACTGAATGATTTGCTAAATCATAAACAATACAACTCAACCGTTTCTGCTGGCAGCCTCTGGTATGAAGCATGGTTAAAGTCTCATCAGCCCTTCAACTGGTTGGCAGAATACTACGATATTATCAATGGAAATGGTGGATTTGATGTGATAATTGGTAATCCTCCCTATGTTGAACATACAGCACTCAAAGATTATAGAATTGAAAAATACAGCACTCTAAAATGCGGAAATCTTTTTGCAAACTGTGCTGAAAGATCTCTTATTCTAAAGAGTAACAGTGGGCGCTTTGGGTTTATTGTACCCATTAGTGTAACCTGTTCAAAAAGAATGAAACCACTTCAAAACATGTTATTAGCAAGAGGTACATATTTCTCAAATTGGAGTTGGCGCCCTTCAAAATTGTTCGACGGGAATAAGTCGGCAAATCTAAGCTTATCAATAATAGTCTGCACCAATTCTCAACAAAATTATGTTTCAACCTATAATAGGTGGTATGCAGAAACAAGAGATAATATTTTCCAGAAACTAATGTACACCACATGTCCCCAATCATTAAATGGTGACATAATCCCTAAAATTGGAACACCAATTGAAAACAGAATCTATCAGAAACTGAATAGTCAAAAAAGAATTACACAGAATGTGTCTAATTCAGATACATTGAATCGTATATATTATAAGAGAACAGGAGGATTGTATTGGAAGATATTTACTACTTTTAGACCTGAACTATTCTTGGATGGGGTGAAAACCTATTCAAGCAAAGAAGAGCATCTTTCTTTCTATTCAGAAAATAATATGAATGCTGCCTTATGTGCCTTCTGGTCTGATATATATTGGTGGTGGTATCAAATCAATTCTGATGTAAGAAACAACAATCCGTCAGACTTACTATCTTTACCAATAAAGAAAGAATTATTTGAAACAGATGAATTTAATGCGTTATCCATTAATCTTCAAGCAGATTTGAAAAATAATTCTGTTTGGTCTGAAAGGAAATTCCAAGGTAGTGTTAGTAGATACAAATCATTCATCCCTAAGTTGTCGAAGGAGATTATAAACAGCATTGATGTAGCTCTGAATAAGCATTACGGCTTTACGGATGAAGAACTCGACTTCATCATTAACTACGATATCAAGTATCGTATGGGTGATGAATTAAACGAAGAATAACCTAAAATAGATATTATGGAAAGTCCAAAGAATATTATCGGTAGCATTAAAAACCATGCTGACAAAGAAATTAAAGAGGGCAAGCCTAATCAGGCTGTTTGTCGTGGCCTAGTAAAAATTGGCAACAAGGAGTCTGTGGTATGGGTAACTAACAAAGGCATTGAACGTAGGAGGAATGCAACATATTATGGTGATGGTAGCATTAAGAATATTGAAGATTCGTGGACTGACACGCTAACCACAGACGGTCCTACGATACCAAAGAATCATGAGTATGGTCAGATTCTGCAATACAAATATGAAGGAGAGTATGATCCTGTAGTGAATGGTAGGCGCATTCATATACAAATACTAAACTCTGCCAACTACAGTTCGCCCAGGATGTCAGGAGGTTATTCTGTTACCAATATACACTTGGCTACCGCTGGTATGCCTCGTTTCCTATTCTTCAAAGATATCCAGTCAGCACTACAGAAGATATCAGACCTGTCAGACAAGCAGAAAGAAGCCAGCAAGAAAGCAGACGAGGCGAAACGCCATCTACAAGATTTGAAAGAACAGCGTCAACGAGATGAAGAAGAACGTCAACGTCTTATACAGGAAGCTCGCGATGCAGAAGAACGTCGAAGGATAGAAGAAGAAAAACGCAAAGCAGAAGAGGAGCGTCAGAGACTTATTCGTGAAGAAGAGGAAAACAAGCGTCAGGCTGAAGAAGAAAGACTGCAGATAGAAAAAGAGTTAGCTACCATATCAGACAAATATGCCAATGCGGCCAACTTCATTCGTAAACAGGCATCACTCCGTCTTACTGCAAAGATTGATGAAACACAGAAAGATATCAAATTCTCACATGTTCTTGATGGAACTACGGTGATAATCGACGGAGGACCAGGTACTGGCAAGACCACCACGCTGATTCAACGACTAAAGTTGCTTATAAGCGAAGATGATCTTAGAGACTATCGTGACAACCATGAAGAGTGCAAACTTACTGACGAACAAATCCGAATTGCATCAGATCCTGAACGCAACTGGATTTTCTTCTCACCCACAGAACTCCTTCGTCAGTTTATGCGCGATAACATGAACTATGAGGGCTTGACCGATACCAATCGCAAGACTGTAGTATGGGCAGACTATCTAAGAAGGACACTGGTACGCGATAAATATCAGTTTGCCGGTGACGATTTCCCTTTCGACTTTGCAAAGTCATCGATGAACGAAAATCCCATCTATACCAATAATCATGTCACACTCATCAACCGTTTCATTCGTGAATACATTTCAGAGATGAAAAAGAAGCTGCAAGTGGTTGCTGAGATTGATACAAGTCGTTTCAAATGGCATCAAGTTGGTAAGCGTATCACGGAGGTTTGCAAGGATGCTAACAAACGCATCAGTGCCACTTCCTCACTCGTTAGGCTTATGCTAGAGTTGGACGCAATACATGAAATGCCAACTCCACCAGGTATTCTTTCTGCAAAGGATGTGGAGGACTCCTACAAGGAACAAATGCAACGCATATCAACATCTTATATGGCAGAGTGGCGTAAAGAGGAAGATTTTTATGCCAGCCTTATTGAAATGGCTAAGAACTGGAAGAATAATAACCTCACAGAGGAAGAAGAAGAGGAAGCAGGTGAAATGGATGAGGAAGAGATTCTCGCTGGTGCTGAGAACAAGCTACTTTCTACATTGAAGAATATGATAAAGAGACTGGCACTTCATTCCATAGACACAAAGATTACCCTTACTGGCAGGTCTAAGCAACTCTACGACAAGGTAAACAGTCGCATTGTTGTGGCTGATTACGAGAAACTAGCAGAGTATGCTTACTTTATGCAGTTCTTCTATCCAATCATTCATAATTATGAAGGGTATCTATTCAACAAAATAACAACTATCTACAAGAATTTCCGTCGTGAAGCCTTAAAGACCAATATGGCTGGATGGAACAAGAAACTCTTGAAACAGATTGTGGAAGATGGCAAGAACCGTCCGTTGTGCCAACAAGAACAGGCTCTGCTGATAGGATTCATCAACAATCTGATTTTAAGCATACGATCTGTGTCTATCCGTCGTTTCGATATTCTAAAGCATAAGTTTGCTGTAGCATACAAAGACGTATGCCGTCCCGTCATCGGAATAGATGAGGCAACAGACTATACGCTCGTTGATTACTATGCCATCAGCTCACTACGACACTATAAGGTTTCATCATTTACTTTGACTGGTGACATGATGCAGGGATTACGTCTTGATGGTGTGTCCGACTGGATGGATTTGCAGCATCCAGACATTTTTAGCAATGTTGAGGTAAAGGAGCTCACCATTTCATATCGACAAAGTCCAAAACTAATGCGATTGGCAGATGCTATCTATGAGCATGAGACGGGACAACCATCGCCCTACAAATGCAAGCTAGAAGAGGATGATAGTTGCCCCAATCCACTTTTGTTAGAGTCAGATGATGAAGAAGAAAAAGCAGAATGGATTGTCAAACGTGTGCTTGAGGTAAAACAAAAGTATGGTTTTGTGCCTTCAATTGCTGTATTTGTTGCAGATAGGCAGGACGCAGCAGAGCTGGAATCATTATTGAAAGATGATGGACGTTTGGAAAATAATGGTATTGACGTGAAGGATTGTAGTTCTGGTGATAATCTGTCTGCTCAGGATATGCTACGTATCTTCCCTCTTGACAAGGTGAAAGGTATGGAGTTTGAGGTTGTATTCTTCCACAACATTGATAAAGTGAAAGCCTCCAAACTGATTAGTCGATATCTCTATGTGGGACTCTCACGAGCCACTTTCTTTATGGGTGTTACTACTTCCACTACCGATATTGATATCCTTCCTGAGATTATAGACGAATTTGATACTACTGGTACGTGGGGAGAGGATTAGAATGTATGGAATACCTTGGCAACAAAGAACTACTAAACGTGCCTAAGACGGCATTCTTGGCATCAAGCACCATACCACCCGATATGGTGCTGAGGTGCTATGACTGGGCAACACAAATGGCAAAGGAAGGGAAATGCGTAGTGAGTGGATTCAGCTCCCATCTGGAGAAAGAAGCCCTTCATTTCCTGGCAAAAGGCAAGCAACCAATCATCCTTGTTATCGCTCGACAAATGTACAAACAGATACCCCCAGAGCTTCAGCCGTTGTTAGATGCCAATCGTCTTCTAATCATCTCCGTATCTAAAGCTGTTCGCCAATCAAAAGTAACAGCTCACGTACGTAACAAATACATCTGCGAAATAGCTGACCATATCCTCTTTGTAGGAGTGAACGAAAAAAGTAGCCTGTGGTCTCTAAAAGAAATACACAAAAGCAAACTGATTAGTATATAGACATAAAGTGCACGACGGAATCAACCCTCCTACAAGAGCAAGAGCAGGAGGAAGGTGCAATATGTTAGTAGTGTCGCATGATGTGACACGTACCAGGTTCCTGTCATTTCAAAAGCAATATGAGTATTATAAGAATATACTGTTGACGTTTGAATAGAGAATTACTTCTGACCGTAATGAGAACGTAAGGAAAAAACAGCAACATAGACTTCGGCATCGTGAATATCGTAAATCATACGATACTGTTCCTACAGCGAATTGATAAATTCAGTAATGTCTTCTTTGTTTTCAAGACGCGTGAATTTTGCCCCAGGCTGATGAGCCTTGGCTATATCTTCCTCGACTGCCTTCACATTACGAGAGTCGGCAAAGAAAGAATCGCCCGAAGGACTTATCTCATAAGGATCAACACGGTACGAACGCTTCTTGGGCTTACTGATTGTAACCCCTTCTATCGCACCCAAAATCTTTTTAAGGCTTGGGATAAGGCTTTCATCCTCGACGTTAAGAACTATCTGTGTCATAAGCAATCACTCTCTATTTGTTTGCAAAGATAAACAAAATAAACGAAATAACAAGATAATAAACTAAAAAATTAGGATGAGGGGGGACTGGTACATGTTTCACACCCTTGCCAAGAGCAGACGGCAAGGGTGGAGTCTAGATGTTGAGAGAGGGTTACCCGATGGCAATTAGCTTGTTGTCGGGTAAATCATATCTGACAGGACTGGCGAAAGTGATAGACTTGCCGTCATAGATGGCAGAGACGTCAATGCCTCGTCGTTAAGGTGACACGTACCTGGTTCCTGTCATTTCAAAAGGATTTTGCCTAATCTGAGGGGTGGTTTTTCCTAAATCGTAATAGGGGAAATCTCCCATGAGATACTTAAAGATTGTTGGAAATACGGGTATTCCCGCAGTCATCTGAATCAAGTCGTTGAGACATTAAGAGCGAATGCTGATAAAGGCATTACGACGCTGTTTCATTGTACGGCTGGCAAAGACAGGACAGGTATTGCCAGCATGGCACTACTGAAATCATACGGTGTCGGCGACAAGGAGATTATCAGGGACTATATGCGTACCAATCGCAATGCCTTTTGGACAACTATAAAGAAATGTATAGGCATAGCCTTGCTGACGAGGAACTGGAGTCTGGTCAAAACAGCTTACAAGGCTTTCATGGCTGACAG
>JAEEGL011589344.1_pt1 | contig 11876 bp, 8 predicted proteins | sample 9134231 | NCBI WGS metagenome assembly JAEEGL01 (sample SAMN16246548, study PRJNA631951) | gut metagenome | biome: gut microbiome; feature: rumen; material: fiber-attached | host: Bos | place: Iran: Karaj | collected 2018-10 | reverse complement strand
TGAAACTCATAATAATACCCCCACTCAATACATAAATTTTACGTGCATTCGCATAGGAAATTAATAGGCACGCATACACTTATGACAAATATTTGAAATAAAAAACCGCCACCCGAAGATGACGGTTTCTAGCAACTATTTTATTTTACTTTTCAATCATGATGTCTCTGATTGTATCTAATGTTTCTGTTGGGACATTGCAACCGAGATGTAATAAGTTATAGATGTTTTCCTTTAATGGAGCATTTTCATCATAGGCATAACCATTTGTGGTATCTGTCTTAACAAAGTTAATGAGATTACGCCAATGATCGTATTGGTGATCACGTAAGTGACTTCTAATATGTTCGTTATTAATTGAACTATAGGAAGTTAATTCGAAGTCGATAACTAAATCAGAATAGCTAACACCTAATAAACCATTGATTAAGAAACCAAGTGTACCAGTTCTATCAGCACCACCATAGCAGTGATAATAAATTGGTTTTTGATCAGCTTCTTTAATGTGCTCAAAGATTTGAGCAACTGTTTGTCTAGCTTTGGTTGGGTTTGAAGCACCTGTTCCATCTTTAGAGAATGTTTCGTTATAGGATTTAATGGCGAGCATTTCATAAGCAATATCACCATCTTCGGCAAAAGCATTGGCTTTATAGCCATCACCGATATCACCACTACCTCTTAAGTCGATTTCGATACCACCGACCATACCCATATCTTCTCTGAAGATTTTCTTACTTTCTTCGGTCGCGGTTAAGGCATGGTCACCCCATGTCTTGATGGTGATTTCACCGCCTCTATAGATGAGGCCTTGTTTGACTCTTTTACCGGAATCAGTCATAAAGCCACCATTGTCACGGATGTTAAACATTGGGCGTGCGCTAATCCAACGGATATAGTCGCCTGTAGTAAATGTACCAACTTGAGATTCTTCCCCGTCAGCTTCAACTTTCCAGTAGTATTGCGTACTAGCAAATAAGTTCTTAACATTAACTGCGTTTTCTTTAGTGGTATATTCTTTAGCGCCTTCGAAGTTTTCGTTTTGGCTAACTAATACTTTGTATTCTTCTTTTTCGTGGCCTTCTTTAACTTCAAACTTTAAATCCACACCAGTGTTTTTATCACTACGATCTGGAGTGCTGTTTCTCACAGTGGCGTTTTTACCATTGACGTCACCAGTATCAAGATAAACTCTATCTTCATCTTTCTTACTACCTTCATCGATATCAATGCCCTCGTCACCATATAAATCCCAAATCTTGTAGATGTCGCCACCTTCAGCTTTGTATTGGACTTCTTGCATTCTCATGTCATGGATATATTGTTTGACATTACTTGTCACCATGGTGGTGTCTTCTGGGTTGATAAGTGTGATGTTATAGGTTTTCTCTGGGGTATGATTACAAGCCACTAAAAAGGCAACCATTGCCAAAGAAAATAAAGTCACTTTCGTGTTTTTCATAAATTATTCCTCTTTTTCTTTCCTAAAAATAATAGCAACAAAAAAGTCATTCTTCAAGAATGACAATTTTGCTACTTTCTTTCTTCTGGTTTAAGCTTCGCCATATTAATATGGCAGTACCCTTGAGGATTCTTGTTTAGGTAATCTTGATGGTACTCCTCAGCAGGGAAGAATTTATTAAGTCTTACTACTTCGATTTTATAGTCTTTTTCTAGGACATGTGCGAAGTACTCTTTAACGATTTGCTTATCAGTATCGTTTTGATAATAGATACCTGTACGATATTGCACACCTTCATCTTCACCTTGTTTATTCACTGAATATGGATCCACCACTCTTAAATAGAGCTCAAGGATCTTTTCTAAAGAGATGGCGTTTTCATCATAGTCCACTTTCACTGTTTCACTAGCGTCATCTAGACCATGCTTTAAATCTTCGTATTTAGGATTATCTAAAGTACCATTGGCATAGCCAACTTCTGTATTAATAATACCTTTTGCTAAGGAGAAGAAGTGTTCTACTCCCCAGAAGCAACCACCTGCAAGATAAATCGTTTTCATAGCTCTATTATCTTATTAATTAATAAGAATGTATACCAATATGCTTTATAGTTTGAATGTATGACCTAGCCAAGTGGTTTTAGATTCAACTTTGGAGATATTGATGTCCCTTTCAATCTCTTTAATAGCGCCTTTTGGTAACCATGGATTGAAATGATTGAACACGACTTCGATTTCTTTGTCCTTAAGTGCTTCTTTGTTCTTGTTTATGAAGTCTCTCATAGGCCCACACATTTTAAAGACCCATACTGGTGTTACTAGGATGACTTTTTCATATTTATTCAAATCAATATCTAATGGATATGTTTCCATAGGCCACTTATGCATACCAAAGCGACCACACCACCAGAAGCCTAGTGTGCCTTCTGTTCTTTCTTTTGTTTTTAATTCCACGATATTAGCGTGCTCATTATTTGCTTTAACGTACGCGATACGTTTAGTGAACTGCATTCTTGAAAAATAGACGACAAGTGTCTTGGAATTTTTCTCGATATATTGATACACGTCTTCGCTAAATTTGAAGTTTGCTTGGTTATAAGATACTAAGGCAACATAGCCCACTATGAGTTGTAAAACACCAAAGATAAAGTACAGAGTGCTTAATACATTTGCAGGGAAAATCACAAATTGAATGATGATCCAAAGCATTAATGTGAAGCCAAAAACAGTACCTAAGGCATAACCAATTCTCTTTTTGCAAAGAATTAATACCGCAGCGGTTAAGTTAGAAACACCATTAACGATAATCAAAGCAATACCAGGGAAGATATAGTCTTGGAACAAGACATCTGCGAATGGTAAAACTTGAAAATATGGAAGCATTTGTTCCATTCTTAATAAACTGCCATCTGGTTTTATTAACATGGCGGTACCACCATATAAGGCACCTAAACCAATAAAGAAACAAAAAACGAGTAATAAAACTCTAAATACTTTAAATCTTGTCATACACTACTCCTTCATTATTTTATTAACTAAATCAACGACATAACGGTTTCTATCTTCTCTTTTAGAGAAGTCATAACCCATAAACACTGGTTCTTTAAGCGCGCGTAGAAAAGTTGATTGCATTGTACTTACTAAGGTAAAAGCAATGAATTCTCTTGTCGCTTCATCTTTATAGTCTTTGCCCATCACCGCTGCACTACCACGGATTGAGTAGTAAGTATTGGTGTTGCTTGTGAAGTTATTGTAATCACTTGTAATAGACACTCTTGCGATGGATGGATTTTCAAATAGATAATCAAATACTCGACAAGCTGTATCTATTGTTCTCGCTTTAGCGGCTTCATATGGAGATAAATCCTTACCAGCATCAATATTTGGCTTAAAGTTAGCGATAATACCAGTGATTATTCTTTGAACACATTCGGCAATTAAGTTATCTTTACTACCAAAGTGATAATTAATTAAGCCAACAGAAACACCGCTTCTAGAGGTGATATCTCTAATCGTGACTTTATCAACATCCCCATTATTTTCATTAATGAGGGCGGTTGTGATATTAATTAATTCTTCTTTGCAGTTTTTAGTGTTCATAATTATGTCTCGAATATAATACTAAACATTGTTCAGTTTTACAATATAAAATAAAAGCCTTGATTAATCAAGGCATAGTAATCAATGGTCGGAAAGATGGGATTCGAACCCACGACCTCTCGCTCCCGAAGCGAGCGCACTACCAAGCTGTGCTACTTCCCGCTTAGAAATCGAACAATGATAGTTGATCGCTATCAGAGAGTTTATCTAAAACACCCATATCCGTTAAATCTTGGACATTGGTGGATGTAAGTTTTGTTCTTCTTAATAAGTCTTCCTTAGAGAAGAATTCACCTTTCTCTCTTTCTTCCACGACTGTAATGGCGTTGTTTTCACCTAAACCATCGATGGTGATAAACGGAGGAATAAGTGATTTGCTTTCATAGTCAACGACGAACTTAGAAGCATCACTACGATATAAATCAATATTGGAGAAAGAATAACCTCTTTGCACCATTTCAAGAGCGTTAATTAAGGTCTTTAATTGTTCCGCTTCTTTTGGTGAAAGTTTTTCATTAGAAATTCTTTGTTTTGTCTTTAATTCTTCAATTTTGCTAATGATGGCATCCTTTCCTTTAATCATGGTCTTAATGTCATATTGTTTACTTCTGACAGTAAAGAATGTGGCATAGAACTCTAAAGGATAGTAGATTTTGAAGTAACCTACTCTAACCGCCATAGTGACATACGCAACAGCGTGTCCTTTTGGGAACATGTACTTAATCTTCTTACATGATTCGATATACCAATCAGGCACTTTATTAGCCTTCATAATTTCTTCGTACTGTTCTTTTAAACCACGGCCTTTACGGACGTCTTCCATAATCATAAAGGCAATATTACTTGGAATACCCTTACCAATTAAGTAAGTCATAATATCATCACGACATCCGATAACTTCTTGTAATGTCGCGGTGCCCGCTTTAACGAGTTCATCAGAGTTACCTTGCCAGACACCAGTACCATGGGTTAGGCCAGAAATAATGACTAAGTCAGAGAATGATTTTGGATTAGTTTCTTCAAGAACGCCTCTAACGAATTCAGTACCGAATTCAGGAAGTAAAAGCGCACCAGTTTTAGAGTTAGTGTAGTCATGGTCCATACCTAAAGCTTCCGCACTAGAGAATAACGAAAGAACCTTAGGATCGTTCATTGGAATATCTTGAAGCTTAACGCCTGTTAAGTCAGACATCATTTTTAAGGCCATTGGGTCAACGTGACCTAAAAGGTCAAGTTTAAGAATTGTATCGTGGATAGAATGGAAGTCGAAGTGTGTTGTTTTCCAGTTACTATCGATATCATCAGCAGGATATTGCACAGGTGTGAAGTCGTAGACTTCATGGTCAGTAGGAACAACGACGATACCACCTGGGTGTTGGCCTGTTGTTCTCTTAACATCGATACAGCCTGACGCTAAATAAGCAATTTTGACTTTAGGGAATGTTTCAAGGTCTAAGCCTTTTCTTTCGATATAGCCACGTGCAAAACCGAAAGCAGTCTTATCCGCAACTGTTTCAATAGTACCGGCTCTAAAGACGTTATTTTCACCTAACAACACTTTAGTGTAGTCATGGGCTTTAGCTTGATAATCACCAGGGAAGTTAAGGTCAATATCAGGTGTCTTTTCAGCATTGAATCCTAAGAATGTTTCAAATGGAATGTTTTGACCATCATGCACCATAGGTGCACCACATTCTGGACACACTCTATCTGGTAAGTCATAACCAGAACGATATTGAGGCATTGTTTCACTGGTCCATTCGAAGTGTTTACACTTTGGACAACGGTAATGAGGTGGTAATGGATTAACTTCTGTGATGTTAGACATAGTCGCAACAAAAGAAGAACCAACAGAACCACGGCTACCAACAATGTAGCCATCTTCATTCGCTTTCTTGATTAATAAGTGAGCGATGTAGTAAATAACGGAATAACCATTGCTGATAATACCGTTTAGTTCTTTTTCCAAACGGGTTTCAATATATTCAGGAAGTGGATCACCATATAACTCATGAGCTTTTTCATAGCACATGTTCTTTAAATTGCTTTCACAGTTTTCAATGGTTGGGGTGTATAAGTGGTCATTAGGAACAGGCATAATTGGCTCAATCATGTCAGCAATTAAGTTTGTATTAGTGACTGTGACTTCATAGGCTTTTTCTTCACCTAAGAATTCCATACACTTAAGCATTTCATCTGTGGAGCGATAATGTTGATCTGGGTTTTCGAATTCAGGCATTTTACTACGCTTATAAGGATTGAGTGGGTGATTAACACCACCGATGCCTTTAGCAGAGATGTAGACATCTCTAAAGACTTTATGCCTTCTATCAACATAGTGAACATCACCAGTCGCACAAACTGGTTTACCCATTTCTTCTGCGCATCTCACGATATCTTTGATATGAGTCACTAATTCATCTTTAGTCATGTCACCCATATCAATAAGGAACGAATAGTTTTCTAATGGTTGAATTTCAATGTAGTCATAAAACGCCATGGTTTCTTTTAGAACATCATCACCATAATATTGAGCGTTTCTAAAGACTTCACCGTTAAAACAGGCGGAGCCAATTAATAAGTTCTCTCTTAAGTTTTGGATTTCTCGACGTGGAATCTTTGGAACTTCAGCGAGGTAATCAATATGAGAATAGGAAACGAGTTTATATAAGGCTTTAAGACCTTCTTTATTCTTTGCTAGAGCAATAACGTGAGTTGGCCTAATATGTTTAAGCAAAGCTTTAGGTGTTTCTAACTTCTCTAATTCAGCATGTGTTAAATGATGGTTCTTCTTGGTTAAAAGAACGAGCATAGGCTGCCAAACATCATTTAAGACCTTAGCATCGTAGTCCGCACGGTGGGCTTCGTCTTCTTTATATTCGACTTCCATATTACGGCATAAGCTACCTAAAGTATGGCTTCTAGATTCTGGGAATAAGTATCGAGAAAGTGGAAGGGTATCGATAACCGCATTATTCATAATTGGCATGCCTTCTCTCATTAATGCATGTTGCAAGAATGAAAAGTCGAAGGAAGCGTTATGTGTAACAAGAATTGCATCGCCAATCCAATCAAGAATCTTAGGCAAGGCTTCACGAATTGTAGGTTTACCTTCTAACATCTTATCGGTGATATTAGTAATTTCCACAATACGCTTTGGAAGTGGTCGTTCAGGGTTGATTAAAATATCCATGGATTCAGTGACGATACCATGTTCAACCTTAACCGCACCAAATTCGATAATACGGTCATAGTAGCAGTTTAAGCCGGTTGTTTCTAAGTCGAGAACAACGTACTTAGCGCGATTTAATTCGACAGGTGATGGGTTCTTGATGTATTTAAGGTCATCATCCACCATATAGAACTCGACGCCATAAAGCATCTTAATGCCGGTCTTTTTACCAGCTTCTTGGGCATCTGGATAACCTTGCACTACTGCGTGATCGGTAATTGCCATAGCAGTATGGCCTAAGGCTTTGGCGTATTTAGCATATTCCATCATATGGCTAATGCCATCCATTGTGGACATATTGGAATGTAGGTGAAGTTCAACACGTTTCTTTTCAGAGGTGTCTGGTTCAATTTCATCTGGTGGTAATAAGTCGATATAATGGGCTTTGACCGCCATAGTTTTGTTATATTCATCAAAGTAAGCAGCACCACGTACACGGACATTAGTGCCCCACTTCTTCATTTCTTCTATTGTTTCATCGCTAAGGGATGCGTTTTGATACATGTTAGCGTAGATGGCGCCGTCTTGATCATCGAATAAACCGATATTGAGTTTCTTTCTATCACCATATTCATTGATTTCAACGGAGAAGACTTTTGCAGAGAAGTCAACGTGGTCACTAGTTCTAACGATATCATCGATTTTATCAACTGGTTCATAGTTACCGCGTTTATTTAAACGAGCTCTTTCTCTATCTCTCGCCATTTCTCTAGCGTTTTGACGAGCACGTTTTAATAATTCATCTTCCGTTTCTTCGTTTAATTGGGCTTTTTCTTCTGCAATTAATTGTTCAACTTCACTACGGTCATTGATTTGTCTAGCAGCGCTTTCTTCTTCTAAAGCTTCTTCGGCTTCTTTATTAGCCTTTTGAACAATCTTACGCATTTCACTCTTAGAGATATTAACTTCTTCCTCTTGAGGAGCGACTTCTTCAATGATGGAGAATTCGTAATTTAAGAAATCTAAAAAGTCTCTAAAGTCTTTGATGCAACTCTGATATTGTTCTTTTTCACTTTCATTAGCGTAGGTCACCTTCAGTAAAGAATCATTTTGTGGTTCTAAAAGAAGATTATGAGGAATGTGATATAAAGTTTGATACCATTCGTCAAATAATCCTAATAAGTCATTCATATCAGGTCTTACTACGTAAGAGAAACGAAGCATATATGGATAAGTTAAGGTATTTAAACCATCTTGGAATTGTCTTAACAAATGATATTTCCATGGTGTCTTTTTAACAATCACCATATCAATTTGTTCACGTTTAAAGCGGTTGCGACCCACCATTTCAAAATCCAAGTCAAAAGCTTCGACATTGTCGATATGAATATGGTTTAAGAAAGATATCATTTTATCTGTCATAACACCACCGCCATAAAGAAGTAGCGAGCTACATCTTTAACCACTAACGCTCCCATCAGTAATAATAACAAGCCTAAGCCAATAAGAGAGACAATATTTTTAACTTTATCTGGAATCTTCTTTCTTGTTGCGGCTTCTACGAAGGTGACAAGTAACTGCCAACCATCTAAGCCAGGGAATGGAAGAAGATTAAATACCGCTAAGTTAACGGAAATAAATGCCCAAACATATAAGAATCTAGCAAAGCCAAAGTTTTGTAAAACACCAGTGGTTTCCACTGCGACTGCAATAATACCACCTGTGTCTTTCCAAGCGGCAGGTTTGGTGAATAAATCACCAATTGCTCTAACAAGTAAAACAGATGATTCACCAAAATCTTTAAAGGATTTAACAAACGCTTGGCCAGCATTTAATTGAATTGTTTCAAGATATAAAGAAAGACCGAAGGAAGAGATGACTTTATCTTTTTGTTCCACTCTAATAGTGATTACATCACCATCAATGAGTTTGCCATCTTCACCAGGTACTCTTTTTGTTAAGTGAACTGTGGCGTATTCAAAGTTTTCTGGTTTAACGTATTTACTGAAATCTGGAACATACTTTTCACCATCTAACTTGAGTTCATACATATACATAAATTCGCTTAAATCGAGATGTTTGTAGTTACTGAGTGTGGAGTAATTAAAACATGTCGCGTATTTAACGGAATCATCACCATTGAATGTGGTTTCAAGATCAGCGAGATAATATGTTCTTTGGATATTAGCGACATCATCGTAATAGGTAAGTGTGTCCATCTTGAAGATGTCTTCATTTCTAAAGCCAGCGTTATAAGCAGCGGAAGATTCTGCAACTGCTACTTGGTTGATGTATGTAATATCTTGTTGAGGAATGCAGTTACTGATAAAGAAGAAAGTGATGGCTAAAACGGAGTTCATAGTGACACCCGCCACTAAAACAATGGCGCGCTTCCACCACTTGATGTTATTAAGCGAACGTTCAGGAGGTACTTCTACCCCTTCTGGAAGCTCTACCCCTTCTCCATACATTGAGACATAGCCACCGAAAGGAATACCTCTTAAAGAGAACTGAGTTTCACCATTCTTCCTTTTATATTTAAAAAGAAGAGGGCCCATACCGATGGAATATTCTAAGCAATAGACTTTGAATGCTTTAGCGGCAGCTAAGTGTCCAAGTTCATGGACCATAATTAAAACGGATAAGAAAACTATGAATAGCAAAATATAAAGAATTGTTGTCAATACTTCCATTCTTAGTTCCTCCTTCCGTTAATGAGCTCTTTGACTCTCGCTCTTACTGATAAATCTATCTTTTTAAGTGTGTCGTAATTAGGCTTTTTAACAATTTTGTGTTCGCTTACACATTGATTGATGATTTCTTCAATGTCTAAGAAAGGAATCTTGTGGTCTAAAAAAGCATAAACTGCTTCTTCATTAGCGGCATTGAATACCGCACCTAAGGATCCTTTTTCTAAGATGACTTTCTTCGCTAATCTTACGATTGGATAACGGTCTTCATTGAAGTCCGCGAAAGTCGTATTTTTGATTTTGCTTAAATCATCACTGACGACAGTTTGATAATTGATTAAGCCTTGATATAAGGCATACTTAATTGGCTTACGCATGTCAGGCTTACCCACCTCCATGCGATACGTACCATTATTATAGCGCACAAGCGAATGTACGTACGAGTTCAAATTCAAAATTGTGGAAATTTTATCTATTGGTAAGCCAAATAGATAATGTGCTTCGATAATCTCAAATGCTTTGTTCACCATAGTGGCGCTATCGATGGTAATCTTTTTACCCATTTTCCAGTTAGGGTGATTAAGGGCTTGTTCTGGGGTGACGTCTTTAAGTTGATCTCTAGAAAGATTTCTAAAAGCACCACCAGAAGCAGTAATGATTACTTTATCAATATCTTCATCTTGGACCGCTAAACATTTAGCGATAGCCACGTGTTCACTATCGATTGGGATGAGTTTACCTTTACCTTGTTTTAATAAGCCATTGATAAGTTCACCACCAACGACTAAAGATTCCTTATTAGATAAGGCCACTATTTTGTTATTTTCTAATGCTTCAATCGTTGGTCTTAAGCCAACAAAACCCACTAAAGCATTAACAACCATTTGGGCGTTGCTCACTCTAATTAATTCAAGAAGGCCTTCATCACCATAAAAGAATGCGATATTTGGATAAGCTTTCTTGAAATAATTAAGTTTGCTTTTATCTTTGATACAAATGGCTTTAACATTTGGGAAATGATTTAAAATGCCTCTAATCTTTCTTGTTTGATGACCAACAGAAAAAGCGAAGAGGTCAAAATCATTTGGGTTTTTGAGCATCACATCAATTGTTTGACTGCCGATTGAACCAGATGCCCCTAAGAGGCATACAGTCATCATGGAAGAATAAAGCCTCCACTTTCATTGAGAAGGAAGATGCATGTATAAATAGCCACTGTAATTGTGGAGAATAAAATCGAATCTAAACGATCAAGAATACCACCATGTCCTGGAATTAATCTACTGAAATCCTTGATTTCGTAGTGTCTCTTAATTGAGGAGAAGACTAAATCACCAACAACAGAAACAAGTGGGATTAATGTAGAAAGAATAATGATGTGGTACCAGTGTTCGATATCTAATAAGCCTTTAAGAACTGGATGACCAACTGCACTCATAATGAAGGCAAAGCCTGAACAGAATAAGCTGGTGAGTACTACACCGCCAAAGAAACCTTCCCATGTTTTCTTAGGAGAAAGTCTTGGATTCATTTTGTGTTTACCAAAGAAGACACCTACGAAGTAGGCAAATGCATCATTTAAGCAAGCACCTAAGGCCACATATAAAAGGAATAAGAATGACTCAGCATTGTCGTAACCATTAATATATGGAACTGTTTGGCCTGATTTTATCAATTCAGCATGGTATTGATGAACCGGAATATAACGGATAAATAATAAGCTTTCTAAGCCAAGAGCAATAATGATTACCGTGGTAATAATGAAGCAGGCATCAATGATGGTAAAGTTCTTGTCGACAATAATGGTTAGAGCCGAAAGAAGAACACCAATAAATATGATTGTTGCGCTTAATGTAACACGATTATAACTATCATAAATGCCGTGCCATTTCTCTATCTCTGGTAACGATTTATCAAACATTCTTGGAATATCCTGGAAGAAATTCCAGAACAAAACAAGGAACGCTAGGATAAAGGCGGTAATATATAAGACCTTTGAATACTTTGTTTTAGCGCATCTAATAATTTCGATAATCGCAAAGACTAAAACCAAACAAACAAAGCCAAAGAATGGCCAGCCGCCAAAGATAACGAAAGGTAAAACAATCGCTATTGCAGTAAGACCAGCGATGATTCTGGTGCGCATTGATGTTGCGGCTTCATTACTCAATTCATTTGGCTGAAAAATAGGTTTGCGATCATTCATAGTTTTAACACTTGAAATTAGTATACATTAAAAAAGCGGTATTTGTAATAAATAACCGCTCTTTTATGAATATTTGTTGTTAGATGCTTATAAAGACATCAATTCTTTCTCTTTTTCGGCCACAACAACATCGACTGCTTTGATGGAATCTGCGACGACTTTTTCTAAGTCTTCAAGCATCTTCTTTTGATAGTCTTCTGTATAGGCTTCATCGTCTTTTGCTAATTCAACATAGTCACGACGAATGTTA